>Ga0182004_10000449_pt1 | contig 24736 bp, 17 predicted proteins | sample Sormic07211540_1_FD_120479 | JGI IMG/M metagenome (GOLD analysis project Ga0182004, IMG submission 120479) | Endophyte microbial communities from Sorghum bicolor roots, Mead, Nebraska, USA - 072115-40_1 MetaG | ecosystem: Host-associated > Plants > Roots > Unclassified | place: USA: Nebraska...
AACAAAAGAATGTTCTATAGTGTCGCAAAATTTGATCTCTCGGCAGCGACCCTGGCGTCGCCGTCTCGCATGGGCGCCCCGCTAGGCCGCTACAGCCTACGGAGTACAGGGAGCGCGGATCCGATCGCAGCTTCGATCCCCGTCCGTGTGGCCGTGACGCCGCGCGCGTGTCCGCGTGTACCCGTGTGTGGCCGCGCGCGCGGGGGGTGCTCCCTCGGCTCGGTTCGGCGTCTTGCCCAAACAGAAACAGTGCGGCCGACCGCGACGGGTCGGCCGGGTCGCTGTCGGGGCACATTGCGTGCTTGGAAATCTGCCCGGCCGCCGGAAAGCGACGCGCCCTGCACATTTGTCGTCGTCTTGTGTTGTGTTGTGTCCGTGTGGGTGTGGATCACCTAAACTGGTGGTTGTCTTTGCCTTTTGCCCTCGTGCCCTGCCCTTCAACAGTCTGGCTGGCGGTGGCTGTTGCCTGCCTTGGCGCCGCTAGGCGGGCGGGCGGTGGACGCCTTCATTTCATTTCATCCACGGCGACGGCTCCACGCAGTAATCAGTGATGGGTGACTTGGGAGGGGAGGTCTTTATTAACGAAAATCTCTGCAAGAATTATGCCCGTGTCAAGCCTGCTGCGTTAGCTAAGGACAGCGACAGCGTGTTGTTGATTTTTCTTTATTCCGTTTTGGATGCGATGTGCAAAATTCTCTTCTCTTCCTCTTCCGGACAGGTTCCACCACCACCAGCCCTGACCAGGGTTGATAAATTTGATTGAACTCACCCTTTTCTTTTCTTGTCCTTTCCTTCGTTCCAGAGGCTTTGTTTAGTTTTAAAAAAAATTGCAAATTAGGAATAGTAGCATTTTCGTTTGTTTTTGACAAATATTGTCCAATCATGAATCTTATAAGATTCGTCTCGTCAATTTTGATCAAACTGTGCAATTAGTTTTTATTTTCGTCTATATTTAATACTCTATGCATGCGTCTAAAGATTTAATGTGACGGAGAATCTGAAAAATTTTACAAATTTTTTTGAACTAAACAAGGCAAAAAAAAAAAGGTTTGGTACCTGTAGCGCGGGCCCTACTGGGTATGCATGCATGCGCCAGGTTTGCACGCTGGCTCGCTGCGCGCCTGCGCCTGGGCCTGTGCGTGCTGCTGGCAAAGCAACAGCACACGCAACAAGACAAGAGGCGGCCATTTTACCCCGCCGTGCCGACAGCCGAGTTTTTTTTTTCTTTTTTTTTTGACAACAGACAGCCGAGTTTTGTCTGCCGAGTCTGAGGTGCCCTGTGAACGCTGTAACATTTTTTTTTTTCTACATCACCAACCGACAACCGTCATACCTCGAGTGCATGACGTCATGCACAAGTGGAAAGGCCGAAAGAAAGCGAGGCCATTCGCCGCAATGACGTTAGCCCCCTCCCGGCTAGCCGTCTAGGGATGAAAAGGATATTGTATTTATTTTTATATTCTATTCTAATTAATATTCGAATACAGATAGTTTTAACCATGTCGGATAGAATATTATTGAATATCGACATTATAAATATGTGATTTGAGTATTCGAATATGGATACAGTATCAAATGTTGAATAACCAGAGTCGAATACGAACAGATCTAAACCTTTCTAAACAAATTCAATCTCAAATACAGTCGGAAAATATTCGTACCATTTTCATTCATAGCTGTGGTGCCGTCCAGAATGCGGAATTCCAGATAGCTTGCAGAGCTGCTTCTCTCCGTTCGGTCAAAAAGGCTACGAGGTCAAACGCAATCACTGCTAGGTTTAGGCCTTGTTTAGTTCACCTCAAAAACCAAAAACTTTTCAAGATTCTCCGTCACATCGAATTTTGGGTACATGCATGAAGTATTAGATATAAACGAAAACAAAAACTAATTGTACAGTTTGCCTGTAAATCACAAGATGAATCTTTTGAGCCTAATTAGTCCATCATAAGATAATATTTGTCAAATATAAACGAAAATGCTACAATACCGAAGTCTGAAATATTTTCGGAACTAAACAAGGCCTTAGTTAGAAAAGCATTTGACCTCGTGGCTCATGGTAAAAGCGCACCCCACACGTAATCTGTTCCAGAACGTTATAAACTCTGCAATGGTTCTAACCCATGTAAAAGTGAGAGACAAAAACAAAGACTATTTTATATAATTTTACTTTTATATATACAATTAGACTAACATGTCATTTTCTTGATTCTTAAGCCTTGTTTACTTTCTAAAAATTTTTGCAAAATAATCAAGATTTCTCGTCATATCGAATCTTGCGACACATGCATGGAACATTAAATATAGGTAAAAAAATAACTAATTGCATAGGTCACCATTAATTTGCGAGATAAATCTTTTGAGCCTAGCTAGTCCATAGTTGGACAACCATTGTCAAATACAAACGAAAGTGCTACAATATCGTCTAAACAATGCCTCGGACTACGTGAAATAAATAGTCTAATTGCTCGTAACCAGTGACTACTTTTTCTTCAACTTTTTCCATGTCCACATCAGAATAGCTAGCTAAATAGCTAGCTGTTGAGAACGCCCTTAGCAAGCAAAACCAGGGAAACCAAAATCCAAATCATCTCCACCAAACCGGGCTCACCAGGGTCTGTTAAGGGGAAACAAACTGGGTATATGTCGGCATTAACCAATGTTCCTAAGGGTCCGTTTAGACACCATTAGTCAGCTAAAACGTCTATCTATCTAGACAGTGGCTAAAAGGTTAGGCTACATTTTAGCCGAGCCTATACCTTGTTGTTACCAAAATAGTTGACCAATCCTTGCATTCTTCACCCTAGAATCAGGGTGCCAAACAGTATACTTCTTGTCCCTGAGGTTGTAGTGGAAGCCAGTTATGGAAGAAACCAGCTTTGTTTCAAACCGTGGTTGAAATAAGTTGTCCTAAATAAACAGGGCCAAATAGGCCGAAAGGGGCAGTGCCAACTTCTCGTCCTGCCAATGAAGCAAGCCGCGTGTGGTTGCTCTGATCAGCACACAGAACTACAAGTTGATGCACGGGAGGCAACGCAGTACCTGTCCATCAGGCACATTGTTGGACGCGACGCACCAAAGCCGCAACCGGTACCCGCACAGACTTCTCAGTACGAACATCAAACGGCTTCGTGCCGGGAACAAAACTACCTCTGACTGCGTAGCTGTCAATGGCTTGACATTCCGTACTCGCAGTATTAGGGCCCGTTTAGATTGGAGATGAAAATTTTTTTGCATGTCACATCGGATATGTCGGAAGGATGTCAAGAGGGGTTTTTAGAAACTAATAAAAAAACAAATTACATAGCTCGTCAGAAAACTGCAAGACAAATCTATTAAGTATAATTAATCTGGCATTAGCACATGTGGATTACTGTAGCACTTAAGGCTAATTATGGAGTAACTAGGTTTAAAAGATTCGTCTCGCGATTTCAAACCAAACTGTGTAATTAGTTTATTTTTTTATATACATTTAATGTTTCATGCATGTGTCCAAAAATTTGATAGGATGGATAAAAAAAATTTAGGTGGAAAACTAAACAGGGCCTAAACGGGGCTTCCCAGACACGAGCTGACAGGGGTACCAATCGGCAGCTGTCCTCTGTATTCCTTTATGGCATACTACGGGCTTGTTTAGTTCAGAAAACCAAAAAGTTTTCAAAATTTTCCGTCACATCGAATCTTGTAGCACATGTCTGAAACATTAAATATAAACAAAAACAAAAACTAATTACACAGTTTAGCGGTAAATTACGAGACGAATCTTTTAATCTTAGTTAGTCTATAATTAGATAATATTTGTCACGAACAAACGAAATTGCTACAGTACCGAAAAGTGAAAAAACGAGGCCTACGTGTACGCGTCTTTGTACGTTTTCTAACTTTTAATACTTGATAAAAAAAAAAGCGCCCTGGTGGCTCTTCAGCAGTCTCGCCTACGCGACGCGACATCCATCTGCAGGCGCCAAACAGTGAGCAGTTAGGAACAGCTGCCCTGCATTGCGTTTCATCCAGGAGGGGCGCAATCATTCCAGGAGTCCTGCAAGCTAGTTGTGGTACTAGTGTCCCCGTCACCCCAAATATCATACTCCGTATTCATCGTTGAGGGCATTGAATTGTCTGATCAGAAGTTGCTGTAGCCGCTGTATTGATGGAAAGCAAAGACAGCAGAGTTCGCCTGCTACTGGCAAACGTAGATCTCTGGGCGCTAAACCTTTCATTTACCGAGTGGGCGAGTGTAAAAAGATTCATACCAATGATACCATAAACATCTATCTGGCAAGGGGTTGAACATCTGTTTACTGTTGACTACCAAGCTGTTCAGCTTTGTCAGAAGCTTTATCGGCACCTACACCTACACGCTGCAGGAGGAAAGAGTATATATGAACAATCAGAATTCAAGAATGCAGTAATTAAATAAAGCTAAAAACTATGGCATGCCGCATCGTGAAAGCTGGCAATCCTATGGCCCCAATTGAAAACACACAATTTTTTAGAAAGGCCAACAAAGTATATATGAACAATCAGAATTTAAGAATGCAGTAACTAAATAAACCTAAAAACTATGGCATGCGCATCGTGAAAGCTTGCAATCCTATGGCCCCAATTAAAAAAACACAATTTTTTAGAAAGGCCCATCTTGTCTTGATTTCATAGGTAGTTGTTTCCTCATTAACTCAGTATTGAAACAGCTATATGTAGCTGCATATGCACTCCACAGCCTACTAGGCACTAGCTTATGCCCACAGGACACAGGATCGAACCTCTTTTCAAATTGATCTGTAACAGAACAAGGGTGGATTGCAATTCTAAATAAATATTTTGGTACTGTAGCACTTGATTAAAATATTTGGGTGATCCAAACTCTTCTTTTACTGAACAAACATGACGCCAATAAGGAAATTGCTTATGACTTTTGTGTTCCTTGCCTCAGAAAGCAGGACAAATACAATAATTAGTAAAGCAGCTAAAGCGGCTTGGGTTATTGTAAAAGTTGTAGCTTAATACCAATCTATTTCCAGCTATAAGCAGGACAACTGAGTTAATGCATACACAGTAGGTGATACGGCATCAAATAGTGAATGTTGTAACCTCTGAAAATGACAATGACTCAGAAACTATTTGCCAACAGCTAGCAAGAAACACAAGGTTGAAGTGATTAAGTTAATATAGAAAAGAATGAGATTGAAAGGTCAAAAATCATATTTACCATCCGTTTGCTGATATATGGTTTTATCTCCAAGGATAAGTCATGGTTGCTCTCCATGTCGTGAAGCTTGTAGCTTTTCTCAAAGTCTTTCTTTGATTCCTTCCTTGTGCCAGATTGCCAGACACTACCAAAATTAGGTAGCCAACTAGAATCAGATGTTGCTGGAACAATTTCACCTTGTTTCTCCAATTCCATCTCAGCTCTTCTTCTTTCTGCCCATGCAGCACCAACCCTCTTTGGATTGAGTTTCCTCAATTTTCCTTTCCGAGAAGGAAGAGCACAGCTTCTGAGTGGCAAATTCTTTGGATCATGTTCATTAGCTTTTAACCAAGGAGGAGGAGCACCCGTATGTACATTTGCTTTTGAGCCTATATAAATAAATGATATTGCATCAAGATTCTCACAAGGGCAAAAATAAATTACGATTAACTATTTTGCAATCAGACTAGTGACTGTTTTGACAAAATCTAGAGCATGAAAACCAAGCCATGGATTCAGCATGTAATCAGACCGTGGTCTACCTATGAATGAAATGACACGCAGCTCTCCTGCGAGTTCGAGAAAAAAAAAATCTAAAGCAGGAAAATATAAAACTGAATGAATCCAATACCATTGCTCAAATTTCCTCCAGTGTGACTTTGTTGAACCTGCAAAGGTAACATCTGCTTAACAAGCAATCACATCAATTATGTATACAGAACATTAGGCATATAGAAATTCTTTATCAAAAGTTGCACATGTAAATTTGTTTCTTTTAGGATATACAAGAGCTTTACAAACAAACAAAAGAAAACACTTGCTTCATAGAAGTATATTTTTATCATTTCGTTTGAAACTACAAAACCACAATGCCCTTGCGATTAGGAAGGAAAATAGATGTTTTCAGATATGGCAAGCAGCGGAACAAAAATAAATGAAGGCAACAAGTCCACATAGAAATTTAAAGGCATCTGTGTGCTGTTCTCCAGTACTTTTATATGCATTATGTGAACCCCCCAAAAAAAGACTACACCACAGCTCCACAACAGCAAATAAGGACGTGTTTGGAACCCTTGCTTCTTCGCCTCGCAGGGCAAGGCAAGCCGTTCTTGTAGTCCCTCGCATCACCCGTTTGCCCAGCTGGGCAAGGTTGGCTCGTGCACTTCCGATGAATCGGCCTCCCCCCCCCCCCCCCCCACCCCACCCCCAAAACAAGTTGTTGACAAATTAGCCTCCCCTCAGGGGCGAAGCTAGCTTAAAATTCATGGTGATGCACAATATTAATAGCCACCATGTAGAAATATATCCAATTTCAACTAATTTGTATGGTAAAAATAGACTACTTAGTAGTATTTTTTTTTGCCTGGTGCCAGTGCACCACCTGGAGTCGCCCCTGTGGCCTGCCTCCCCTGGCACCGAATCAGCAGCCCTAGCCTCTGAATCGGCCTCCCCACCACAGGTTCAAGGATCCCTGGTGTCAAATCAACCTCCGCTGCCGCCGGATAACCCTCAAATCGAGCTACAGTGTGAGACAAAGGTGAGCGGCAGCAAGGGAAGCAAATGCCTTGGAACTTGGAAAATTGGTATTGTGCGAAGGCTAGGTGAGGCTAGACCAGGCAAGCTGCGAGGTTCAAACACGCCCAACCTTGCCTAAAGAAGAACATAAACAGGAAACAGAGCAAGAAGGATAATAAACTGAAAAGGAAATTTGTTTAACTTTCTGCCATTGAGATCCGAGAAACATTAATGGTGCAAGCTCCTGCCTTGCACAACATTTACAAAGCTACCTTTTTTGTGTAAATGAAAGCAACATTTTCAATTGTTAATATCAAGTCAAATATGTGAGCAAAAAACTGCAGCAATGTAGAAGCATCACATCATTGTTTGTCATTTTTCCACTGGATTTTGTGCTACTTGTCACATGGACATGTGTGTGCATGTGGACTATGGTACATACTTACATGATTAGAACAAGAAATCGATGGCCTTGCGTCATTTACAAGGACAGTAGATTGATGACCTACAAAATTACATATAATTATCCATGTACCAACCAAGCGACATAATCATATGAAAAAGAAGGCAGTATGATAATTGTAACGCTCAGTCACCTTTTGTTTGAGGATGACTGCTGTGGAACAAGTTTGTAGACAGCGCACCCTGCTGCTTATGTGTTTCGACCGATCCCCAAGGTGTGATGGGCAGTCCAACAGTTCCATATGGAGCAGAATAAGGAGCACTTCCAGAACTGGAAGCTCCATGACACGCTGTACTAATAGGGTCATATGCCCCATTGGTAGGACTTTGTAAAGGCATAACAACATATGATGCAGTATTACTAAAAGATGGGATATTGTTTTGTGAAAAACTATCCAAACTGTCACAGGTATATTCATTTTGGATATCTTTTATCTGCTTCAGAGATGGTCCAATCAGCCCTTCAGTCCCCTTTTTTGTTCCTGTGCTCAAGGAATCCGAGCCTTTCTCCCACTGAAATTAAAAAATAAAAACATTAGAGATCCACATGCCACATACCATAACATCTCATTTTGTCAGGTCACTGCAGAAACAAATACAAACAACAACATACCTAAGTAGATCCTTTCACAAAACTAGAATGATAAAAATGTGTATCATGTTAATTCCTATTAACAGAGAGAAAAATGAAAGTATAAGACACACCTTGGCAAGCACGTCATCTGAAATCCTAAGCGAGTCCACCTGATCCATACCTCCCCCATGCTTCCGCAGGAAATCCTTCACACCCTTCAGGTGCTCACTGCTTGCCAGATGGTAAATGCCATTTTTACTGCAATAGAAGAGAACCAGACTAAGTTTTCCTCCTAAACTCACACGCAGTGCTCCGAAAACCTTATCTGCAGTGCTTTGAAAACCTTTATCTACAGTGCTTTGAAAACCTCTTATGACGATTCCAACTTTCTCCGTACTGAGCTATTGATCCTAATGTACCAGCATAATATATACCGGGCAATCCACGCTGCAATCGAAACCAGCTAGCATATGCAAATCCAAACTGAAACCCTAAGACTACGGGGACAAGGGATAGGTGGCGAGTACCCAGCGGAGCGGCTGTCGAGGTCGACGAGGTCGGTGGAGCAGAAGGGGCACCAGAGACGGACCCGCGGCGGCTGGGAAGAGGGGGAGCCATGGAGGAAGGCGCGGCGGAGGTCGGAGAGCTTGGAGCGGAAGGAGGAGAGCGCAGCGTCGAGATTTCTCCGGTGCTTGGTGACGTAGCGATGGCGCCGGCCATGGTCGTGGTGATGGCGGCACAGCTCGCAGTACTCGAACTCGGCAGCGGGTGGCGGCTTCGCCGGCATCTCGGCGGCTCCCGCGTTCGGCGGCGGTGGCGAGCAACTGAGGGCGGTGGTGGGAACCGGCGGACGCCGGCCGGGGACGGAGGACGCCGGGGTGCGGCGACGAGGGGCGGCTGCCGGTGCCGGGGACGGAGAGCACGGAGCCGGTGGAGGTGGTTTGCGCAATTTCCCCGCGCCGGGGACGGAGAACACGGAGAGGTTGGGGAGGAACAGCAGCACGAATCTTGATGCCGAACGAAGGGCCACGATAAGCCCTGTGGTCCAAAGGGTACTCCTTCCTATGTGGCGCTGCTTTCTCGACGCGTACGGAACATTTGGCCTCCGGGGTCGGACAGGCTAATGGCAGATCCGCAGAAACACGCTTTCCGCTCAGGCCGGAATCCGGTGCAAAGCAACGGAGTTTTTCTATACCAGGAGATTACCCGTGCGTTGCTGCGGAAATTTCAGATAATTTAAAAAAAATTGAATTATTTATATTTATAGTTATATGAATTAAATTATCTTAAATTAATTTTGTTGAATGATTTGACAAATCAATATGAACAACTAAATGAATGTGTGTAGATGAAGAGATGACTATCATAACTACATATGCTAGTTGGCTATAATTGCAAGTTTTAGTGGATTGTTGATGTGGATAGCTTGCATGTTGAGAGAAATCTCTAGTAGGTTTGGCTATAATTGCAAGTTTTAGTGGATTGTTCATGTGGATAGCTTGCATGTTGAGAGAAATCTCTAGTGGTGTTTAGCTTTATAAGAGTATAAGATAAGATATGTATAAAAAATTATTTGTCCATATCACCGTTCAAATTTCAATTTCAAACAAAGATTTTCTGAACGAGTTTATTAGTAGCACGGGCTACCAGCAGCGCCAGCACCAGTCTACAATATCCTCTAAAATAAATACTAGAGTCATACCATACTTGTTTTACTAGGATCTTGTTTAGTTTCTAAAAAATTTCAAGATTTTTCGTCATATCAAATCTTGTGGTACATGCATGAAGTATTAAATATAGATGAAAACAAAAACTAATTACACAGTTTACCTATAAATCGCGAGATGAATCTTTTGAACTTAGTTAGTTCATGATTGGATAATATTTGTCAAATAAAAACAAAAGTGCTATAGTATCCAAAAACCTAAAAGTTTGGGAACTCAACAAGGCCGATACGTCTAATCTAAACAAAAGTATGTGTTAGAGAAGTTTAACTTACAATAAATCAAAGTTGATCTTGTGGAAGTATACAATGTATATACTCCAGTCAATTATAAAAAAAATGATAGGGAGAGTTTATCATTCTTTGTCACAAGTTATCAACACAAAAATTGATATGACAGTCTTGGTAACTATTACCTCTGTTCCATTTTATCTGACACACGTATGTCAACATTTGAACTTTGAAAACTTTAACCAGTAATTAGGCTAATAATTTTTAACTATTGTAATACAAACTTCATAAGATTATATTTGTAAGGAATTATAATATCCAATGATTATAAGTTTTTAAGAATAAATAATATAATATAAAGCAAATGAATTATCAAAGTGTAACCCAGGAGACCGTGTCATTCTAACTTACGTGGATAAAATAGAATGAAGTATGTTATAAAACTTCCCACTAAGACAAGTTTTGTTGGTCTTTTTAGGTCAGTCTCAGTAAAAGTTTTATTTGCATTTTAATAGACGGCGACATTAGTATTTTATGACATAACAACGTTTTTAAGAAGAGAGAGAAAGAGACTTTCATCTAGAATGACTACCCACTCTCTAAAATTAAATGTCCATGAAGTATATAATGAAACTTTTCATTGAAAACGTTTGTTTTATTCACTATCTATTTCATTTTATATGACATGATAGTTTTGAAAACAATATCATAAAACTTCTCATGAAGATTGGACTTAAAAATCCGTTGTGAAATCCACCGCTGAAGAAAAAGATACTATTGTGAGTTAGGCTAATGAGAGTCTCGTCTAGGTTATGGAGAGAAAGAAAGAGAGTTTCAATGAGTTTTATTTAGGTAAAGTCCGTTGTGATTGTTACTGACGATACTCCAGTTTTGATAGGCCTTGTTTAGTTGCACCCTTAAACCAAAATCCTTTCAAAATTTTCTCACGTCGAATCTTGCGATACTTGAGCATTAAATATAAATAAAAATAACTAATTGTATATTTTATCTGTAATTTGTGAGATGAATCTTTTAACTATAATTAGTTTATAATTAAACAATAATTACTAAATATAAATAAAAGTGCTAAAGTGTCTAAATCTAAAACATTTTTAAAATCTAAACCAGGCTTATGTCGTGAAACTTTCACTAAAACTGGCTGTACCTGATTGACACAAAGACAGCGATCAACCCGAAGCCGCCGGGCAAACCAGGACCACCCTACATCCCAATAACTCCAGGAGGCGTGACCACCGCGCCGCCGGCAATAACTATGACACAGTACAGTCGAGCCAACGGACGGAGCACAGCGCCCCCAAAGGATTGATCAATCATTCAACACAACCGTAGCTGGATCAATTAGCACAGGTGTACCGCAACATAAGCACATGGGGCGAAATTAAGGCTTGATCACGATCCCAATTCCCATCCATGGAGAGTTGGAGACCCCGTACCGACCCATCGATCGCCCAACTTCAATGCCACAGCTGCGGCCTTTAACAAACTACTCTAACCGTTTCAAATTATAAGTTATTTTAAAAATTTTAGAGAGTTATTTTTAAATTTAACCAAAAGTATAAAGAAAAATACTAAAATTTATAATATAAAATCACTATACTATGAAAATATAATTAAGAAAGAATCTAATGATATTTAGTTGATATCATAATAGTTATTATTTTATCATATCAATTTGGTCAAACTCGAGGTACCGTGACTCTCCAAGATTTTTGGAATAACTTATAATTTAGAATGTAAGGAGTACTACTCAATCCATCCCAATTTATAAGATGTTTGACTTTTTGACACTAAGTTTGACATGGACCATCGATCCCCTAGCGCCATCGCCGCCACAGCTCCCGTCGTCCACCGTCGCTGGTCCCCCTCCTTTCTCCTCCGGTATCTCGCCGGAGGTTGAAGGGAGTGGGGATCCATTGTTTCTAATAAGTTTTTCTTTAGTAGATCGAGTCTAGGGTCAGTGTCTCTCCATGTCATTTTTTTTGGTATTGGACTTTTATCTTCTTCTTCTCTCCGACGATGGTGAAGGAGAAAGGTGGAATCGGCTTCTCCATAACGGCTCCGTTGAAGATAAATAACGGCTCCGTTGAAGATAAGGACGACAACTTCGACGTCAGCATCTTCATCGACATGACGATATGGAGACTTTTGTTTCCGGACAGCAACATCAAAGTGGAGATGATGTTGCCGTCATGGAATAATTTTTCTCCAGTCTCTTCTATGTTTTATTGTGATTAGATCTAGCCACAACGAAGGACTATGTAGAATAATTTTCAGATTAGTCATCGTCACTCTTAGGTGGTAGAAAGAAAAATAAGGACGACACCAGAAAGAAGAAGTTCCTCAATTCCGCCAACTGGAATGTTGGTCATCGTTCGTTGGGCATTTGTTCTCAGGGCATTTGCCGAGTGTTTGCCTATGCAGTTATCTATACTGTAAAACATCTAACATGTTAGGTTTTGAGTTGTGCTTTACACAGCATGAGTACTATATTGTAATCCAAAGTGTCTATAACGTGTTTGATGTACTCAACTATCATATAATATAATTTTTCTTTCATCGCAAAAAAAGACACTAAGTTTGACCATTTGTCTTATCCAAAAATTTGTGCAAAATTTCACTTTTTTATCGTGGCTTGGTCTATTAATAAAAGTTCTACAAAAATGACTTAAATTTGACTCTGGTTGCATAATTTTTTTAATAAGACGAGTGATCAGACTTGAAATAAAAAAAGTCAAACGTTTTATAATTTAGGATCGGAGGGAGTACTACTACCAAGGTCTTGTTTAGTTCACCCTAAAATCCCAAATGTTTTTCAAAATTCCCTATCATATCAAAACTTTTAGACACATGCATGAAACATTAAATATAGATAAAAAATAACTAATTACATAATTTATCTGTAATTTGCAAGATAGATCTTTTAAGTCTAGTAAGTATATAATTAGATAATAATTATTAAATGCAAAAAATACTAAAAATTACTAACAACCTTGTTCGTTTGAGTTTATCAGACGAATCTAATAGTTATTCAGCAGTGTTTGTCTCTCACAACAAATCAGCTAGCAGTACTTTCTACCATGACTTATCAGCCAAACTTAAGGAGGGTCCAAATTGCAGCCTCATCTGAGTTCTCGGACTTCCGAAACGACAACGTAGGTCTTTAGCGAAAAAGATTTGGCTACCATAGTATTTTTATTTTTATTTAACAATTTTGGGAACTAAACAAAATCATAGTATTTTTATTTTTACTAGCAAAACATGCCCGTGCGTTGCTACGGAAAAAAATATAACTTAGTATCAAATTAAATAGGAAGGAACCATGGTAATGATATAATTATATTTATAATTTATCCATTATATAAAACTTGAAACTTGTAATTTATTTTTACGAAGTGTTGTCATTAATATGACCATGTCTTATTAAATTTATATCAAATTAAAATATAACCTTGAGTGATTCTTTTGGTGTCATATTTTAAGACATAAAAAAAATAGATTATTTGACAACGTGTCTAAATCAATCAAGATGTGTGACTTTTCTAAACTCATATAATGTTTAATTATAGTTTGTAAGGAGTTATTTGCCGATGTCTCAAGAATTAGTTTTTGCGGTGATGATTATGATGAGAGACCTCTCTTAATTTATTACATGGCAGTCATCATCTATGATTTCAAAAATATATTTATTTATACTTGATTAGACAACAAACTACAACTCCCTCATCTGCACCAAAAGAAAGCAGCAAGTCAGCACAGGCCTCAGCGCGCTCCCCACCCCACGCACACTCTCTCCCATAACTATTCATCCCTTCCCCCAAATCAGAATAGAGTCTCCATCAAGAGTAAGGAAAGCAAATACTGCTCCTCCACCACAACTTAATCCAAGCTCGTCCACCACAACTTGATCCAAGCCAGCCGCGTGCATCATCGCACATGCACTGCGTGGTGGAGACCTCCTCCTGACGGATGTTGCAGATCGCTAGTGGTTCTCAGGATGAGGATGAACGGCAGAATTCAGAAGCAGAAGAAGCAGGGCGCAGTACTACTACAACATAGGCGATGCAGATGTACATCCAGCTATGAGCAGGGCAGTTGAAGGATCTCACCCTGCCACCACTGGGATCTGGCTCTCCTCGACAGTGTCGGTAGCCGCGCCCCGCACGCCAGCTACGCTACCACCTCCACACCATTGGCACCTCGCTGGATCCGGCGGAGTGCGGCAGATTGAAGCGAGCGGCGTTAGATGCGAGCGTGAGTCCCTCAGGTAATATAAAATAGAGAAAAAGGAAAAAAGTCCATATCGGACACACCAAGAACTTCGCTTTGGATTCAACTCCAATTTACCATGCCAATGACACACGTCGGCAGAAAGACCAACCCCAAATGCAGCGGCATGGCACCAGACCCGAGGCACGAAGCTAGCAGCAGCAGTTAGCAGGGCGGACAACGGACTTTGGTGTTGGCTAGCCTAGGCGGGAGGCCTAGTTCTATGGGAACGGCCTGGGTGGCTTCAGGTTCCAAGACAGGCCGGCCGGCTGTGGCCGCGATGGGCGGCGTGGGTGGTCACGAGGGCCGCCCTAGATCCAGAGGACGAGCAACATCCGTTGCCGCCATCCATCTCCCGGCGCTCGCGCCGCCCACCTGTTGAAGCAATGCCCTCCGACTCCGAGACGACGAAGCAACGACGGGACGAGGCAGGAGAGAACAACGGACCGGGTGTGTGTCTAAGCTGGGCCGAGTTGAGCGAAAAGGAAGGAGTGAATCAGACTCTTGGGCCTAATTGAATGGGTTGGATGAAAAAAAAAGAGCCTGATATAAGTATATATTTGTCTCGCAAAAAATAAAAAATAGACAACCAAAAAATATCCAGACCAAAAAAGAGGCTGAAATTTTACCTCTTTATTATTAGGTATAGATATAGATATAGATATAGATTTAACAATTTTGGGAACTAAACAAAACCATAGCCAGATGCCAGGATCACAGTCAACACGAACATGGTGCTCTGTTTATCTGCAATCCCATCGTGGAACAATCTCTCATTTCGTCGACTGTGAAAACAGAACCTGGACAGCATCGTGCCACTGGAATCAATGCCACTTTATGTTGTCCAAGTGGAGATGCAGTGCACTCACTTCACCTCTCAAGGTTTCTTTGTGCTCCGGCGGTCCGGCCTCAGACGACCCAGCAATCGAGCATGCTCATCAACTGCGTTGCTGTCGATGGCCTGCGTGTATACCATTGTAGTTGATGTAGCAGTACACATCACGGCGTTGTCCACACTAATAACACGTGTCTCCCCACCGGAACACTGCCATGGCGCGCCACAAGTTCTCGTCGTACCACCTCGCCGCGGCGCTCCGCCGCGAGCTGGACCCCGCCGCCGCGCTCCGCCTCTTCCTCAACCCTCCTGCCTCCGCGACGCCGTTCCGCTACTCGCTCCGCTGCTACGACCTCATCATCTCCAGGCTCGCCGCCGCGCGCCTCTTCCCGGCCATGGAGTCCATCCTCTCCCGCCTCGCTTCCTCCTCCTCCTCCTCGGGTCCCCGGCCCCGCGAGCAGCTCCTCTGCCGTGTCATCTCCGCCTACGGCCGCGCCCGCCTCCCCGCCGCCGCGCGCCGCGCCTTCACGCACCCGGCCTTCCCCGGGCGGCGCACCGCTAGGGCCCTCAACACCCTTCTCCACGCCCTGCTCGACTGCCGCGCCCCTCTCCGCGACCTCCTTGTCGTCTGCCATGACGCCGGGATCCCGCCGGACGCGTGCACCTATAACATTCTCATGCGAGCGGCGGCAGCGTCTGGCTCCGTCGACCACGCGCGCCAACTGTTCGACGAAATGCTGCGACGGGGCATCGCGCCCACTGTAGTCACGTTCGGCACCCTTGTTGCCGCGCTGTGCGATGCTGGCCAACTGGAAGACGCGTTCGACATGAAGGAAGTGATGGTCAGGCAGTACGACGTGTTGCCAAATGCATATGTGTATACAAGTCTGATGAAGGGCCTCTGTGAGAAAGGGGATGTGGATGCCGCGTTGAGGCTCAAGGAAGAGATGGCAGGGAAGGCAGATCTTGTGCTGGATTCTGCTGTATATGCAACACTTGTACGGCCGTTGTTCCGGGTAGGGCGAAAAGGTGCGGTGGTTGGATTGCTGGAGGAGATGAAGGGGAGGGGGATCGTGGCTGATAGGGCGGTGTACAATGCGATGCTTGCAGGCTTTTGCAAGGATGAGAAGGATTTCGGTGGTGCATTTGCAGTGCTTGACGACATGCGGAAGAATGGGTGCAAGGCGGATGCAGTGAGCTATAATACATTGGTTGCAGGGTTGTGCAAGTTGGGCCGGTGGCGGGATGCGAGTGAATTGGTTGAGGATATGCCAAGGCGGGGATGCCATCCAGATGTGGTGACCTACAGAATGCTCTTTGATGGGATGTGTGCTGCTGGGGAGTTTCTTGAAGCAAACCAGGTTTTGGATGAGATGGTTTTCAAGGGTTTTGCACCAAGCAAGGATGGTGCACAGAAGTTTGTCGAGGGGATTGAGAGGGAAGGAGATGTGGTATTGCTGGAGTCAGTGTTGTGCCGACTAGCGAAGGTGAATGCTTTGGTGTCAAGTGGATGGGAGAAAGCTGTAAGTGGGGTGCTGAATGAAGCGACAGAGTTGAGGCTAGGAAGCAGCTTGATTCTTTAAGAAACCATAGTGGATTTGATCAATGCAATTAGAGTAGCGAAAAAGTAGCAAGCATGGTTTCTAAAGAAACAAATTTGTTCATCTGTTGTACAAGGCTGCCTTGCAGGTAGTATTATTAAAAAGGCAGAGAAAGATTAAAATTGGAACCTAAGGTGTGCAACTTATTTGAGTGAAGTTAGTTTTGCATAAGATTCAAATATAGGATGGATCTATTGCAAAAAAAAAGAATCTTCATGTTTGCACATGGTCATATATATTTTAGTTTTTGTGGCATGCTTCTAAATATATTGTTATTTTGTTCCCTTGCAGACATTGACAATAAATGTGTTCTTTGGAATACTAATATACTCCCTCCTATCACTTTTACTTGTTGTTTGAGACAATGATTTAGACTCGCAAACAGCTTGGTTAGCTTGTCTGAAACTACAACTAAAAGTGAACGGAGGGAGTACTTGTTAACATTTCAACACACTTTTCCTCCAGTCTCTTCAGTAAATAGCTCCATTTTCATTAGCTAAGGTGATTTAGTGCATAGGACAGGAGAAGATGATGTAGTAGTTTGTTCGTTTTGAAAATAGCAAACATTTATGTTTGCATAAAAACTAAGGGACAAGTCATCTTTTTCCAATTTCCATCCTCTCAAAACTATTCGAGTTGGACAAGCTAATAGAAGTTTGCTGTAGGAAAAATCACTTTGTTGAGAAAGATTGTAACATATTCTTGATTCTCGGTTCACCAGTTGGAGGCATGCTCTACTAGGTAAGATGTTTTTGCCTTATGATGGAAGAGTAATATGGCTCTAAATTCCTTTGGATGTAGCATATTGCTGTATTGAGTTGTGTAACATAAACCTGGGTAGGTTTTGAAGAGTGTAACAGTAGCAACATGAAAACAGAAAATAAATGGAATATAAAATCCATAATCTATTGAATTATCACGTGTTCAACAGAAGCTTCATATGTCAATAAACATCTGTTTGATTTTTTAGAAGAGAATGCTCATCACCAGATCAACAAGAGCAACAGGCTAACAGATATCTACAACTTTTACTACCATGCGAAACATTGGGACTGGAATCTACATCGCAGAATCTCTACCTCTACTTGCGAAACATAGGGGGTGGAATCTACTTCTGCAGTGACTGCTGTAGTTGTCTACTTGTCTATCTGCACAAGGACCTGAACTTGGATATGTACTTTGTCGTCTCAAATATGAGGTTAGCTACTCCTGTCACCCCACCTCACTGAGCCTGAGGGTTTTGGCTCTTGACATGTTGGAGTATTGGTTCCTTCACCTGCAGCATTTTCATGGAAAATTACAGTTTAGCATTCATGCTGTCATGCAGTAGCAGTGATGTTGGGTATGAGATGAACATATTGATCTTGATAGGATTGAGTTATGTGTGACTTATGCTCATTTCAGAGAATAAACATTGAGTTTACCATGCTAGCCTTCCTGGATCGCTTGTCCTGGGTAGACTGCATCTCACTTCCACCAGTCAGAGATCTTTTGATTCTCTTTCCAAGCACTCCACTCTCCAGGGAACAAATAGGTACAGCCAGCTGCAAGAAAGTTTCAGACAAGTACATTTAACACAATATTGGAGATCACCAAAAGACCCTAGGCTGTAACATTTCTTGACTACTGGGTGATCAGACTGTGTATATACCTCACGCACACTTGTTGGAGTCCTGCTTGGATCCTTACCCACTGCAGAAGCTTCTTGCCCGCTCTGCATGGACACATTCTGCTGCAGCTCTGGTAGCTCCCGAGTACGAGTAAGATCAGATCCGACTGAGTGGAAGCAACCCATCGTGGAGCCATCTCTCACTTCATGGTCTGTGAAAAGATAATTTGGATGGTGTCATGTCACTGAGGCAATGCCAATTCTGTTGTCAAAGTAATGTGAAGATGCAGATTGCTGTTAACACTTACCTCTCGGAAGGTCTTTGTGCTCAAGCTCAGCATGCTCTGTATTGGTGTCAATGGCCTGCATAATGTAGCAGTATTTTATTTTAATTGATTTGTAGGGCAATGTAATGCCACAATGAGCAGTCAGATACTGCTAGTGCTAGCGATACGGCAATCTTATAGGTACTCCCTCCATCCCAAATTGTAAGTCGTTTGACTTTTTTTACCCCAAGTTTGACCACTCGTCTTATTCAAAGAATTTGTGCAAATATAGTCAAATTTAAGTCATTTTTGAAGAACTTTTATTAATAAACCAATTCACAACAAAAAAGTGATATTTTGTACAAAACTTTGAATAAGACGAGTGGTCAAACTTGATATTAAAAAAGTCAAACGACTTACAATTTGGAATGGATTGAGTACATTATATGTTACCATCTGTTCGCCTTTGTTGGCTTGCAGTATCTTTTTTATCTCAAGGAGCCTTCTGTTGGTAGATTCAGAATGAATAACAGCTTTGCCTATAGCAGCATAGTAATATGGTTAGTAAAAAAACAAAAGAAAATAATGGGTATCGCTGTATCACATAACACGGTAGAATCATTTATTTTTCTGTGATTTAGATGATTGATATTGGAAGTTAGGACTACAAAACGACATCAGGCATTCTGACTCATTATCTTCTAACACATTAAGTTGTAAACTTGTAATGCCAAAATCCCAGATGAGATGCATAATTCTCAATGAGATTCATAAACAAATCTTAGTTTTAACTAAAACAACAGATTCCAACCTCAAGGAAACTTGTCCAGGAATTCATCAAATAATGCAAAGTGGTCACCATGCACATTGCAGTTATTTCAGGTTCAGTTGTCCCTTTGTAGAAAATGTGGCTATGATTAAGAATAGTTTACCGTGAGTTAAATTACTTCAAACACAGCTCACTGGACTGCCGCTTCACCAATAAACAACATAATAGATGAACCATTCAATAAAATACTAGAATTGTATAATGCATTCAGGACATTCTGTGTACAGATTCAATCAATTACCCAGTCTTCGGTTAGCTGAATTCTTTACATATCCATCTTGCACCATCTTGTCAATCAACTTTCGGACTATATTCTGGCTGGCTTCCCCATCCAGCTTTCCTTGAAGTTTGGCTATTGTCACATAATCCATGGGAAGTGCATGATATAATGCCTGTAATATTATGTTATATATCAGCAGGTGACATACGCAGACAAAATCTAGGAGTGAAAGAAGGTTCACCTTCATATATAGCAGATCCCCATTGTTGTGTTTGGTTACTTCAATTGGTGGTACATCTGTCATGATGGCCTCCTTCTTTATATGCACTGTTTTTGGATCAGCCTTCTGAAAACGTTATGTCTTGTTAGTGAAGGCAGTACGTTTTTTTTTACAAATAAGAGAATAACATCATAAGAAATGGTAAACAAAAGCAGTCCGTTAGGCTGACCTGGTTAACAGTATAACCATCTTTGCTTCCCCTGGATAGGATACCATCTTTAAGTAGCCTCTCCATAATATCTGAAAAATCAATCATTAGCTACTAATTTAAGACTTCAACAGGAGCGAGGAAGGGCTGATTTTATTTCCTGCATTACCTTCAACCAATTCCTGCAAAATATTCAACAAAAGGTGATCAAACATAGGCCATACAACTCAGGTTTTCAGGGGAAAAAGGGCATACAACTCGTGTGTGCATATCAAAATATGTGTTGATTTACATGCATTAGTGTATCAAGTCTGTCACTTGCTTTGAAATCTAGCAACATATGGGACAATAGTTAATTACCGTTGCTATGTCAGGGAAGTTAGAAAGGACATCTGAAACATTAATTGCTCCGTTGTCTCTTGAGCATATCCAGTCCTTTACTTGGGAAGTTAGCTCTTCCTCATGAGCAGCATCTTGAGTATCATCTGCAAACATAGAAAGTCAGAGGAGCAGATGTGCAAGGACAACTATAATATATCAAATTCCCAATTACCCAAGACATACAAACACATTACTAAATTAACAAGATGTGTTTCTCTTAAGTAGTAAAGAAGAATAAATCTATGCATTGCAAATGAAGCTACACAAACAAAATATACCTTCTGAAATAGTACCAGTGCCCTGACCTTTGCTTTTTCCATCTGTTACAAAATTTGTATTAATAATTGCAGAAACAGCAAATGCAACCATAGCTGAGGACATGCTTACTATTAGGAGCTATGATGTAATGATCCGCCTTTGATGGATGAACCTAATACAATCAAAGATAATGTCAAGCAACACTTCAGATAAAAGGAACATAATTTATATAAGTGTAGAATTAGGTTTTTTATGTTAGGAACACACTAGATAGCTCATTAATGCCACAGCACTAGTAATATATCATAGCATTGATCTGTTTGTTCTTCACCTCAGTGTCAGAAAAGTCATCATCATGATCAGACTCATTATCCACAGTCATTCCATCATCTCCGCTGTTAACATTTTCATCATCACATGGATCAAGGACACTCTTGACCTTCACAGGAGAACAAACTGTGAGAAGCATCATCTTTAATTCAAAAAAAAAGGTCAAAGGACCTTCTGCCTCATTTCCCTTTACCTTCAAAGCTAACACAAGGTGCTTGCTATTGACATTGCCCACTTCCATCTTCAAGGGGTTCTTGTTCCATATATTCATGGCCTCATTATCAGCACAACACTTGAAGAAAGGAGGCTCATAATCCTCAGGCTGCCAGTATGGAAAAAAGAAGCTGGGTTGACTTCTACCAACAGATTCAAGAAGAACAAGAGAATTTATCTCCTCATTTATTGAGAACAAAAGAACAAGGTTATCTGCTGTGGCAGACCCAAGTATCGATATGGACAAATAAATAAACAGAACAAAAGTTATACTCACTGTGACATCATCATAGTACAGCAGCTTCATTAGAATGGTTCGCTGAAGAACAGACCCCAGTTTCAGATCAGCGCAATGTATTGCAAATTAGTAAACAAATTACAGGATGTCTGAAAATACCTCCTCTGGCATTGGGTCCAAGGTCCTCATAAGCGAAACCAACGTTCTGATCATCTTACAAGCAGAGCTCCTGAAAGAAAACCATATGTCAGGATATGATCATCATATATTAAAATTGTCATTTTCCACTCAACAGGTACATTGGATAAAAAACGTGAATACATTAATTGATCTGCAGATGCACTATAGCCCCATTATACAAGAATGATGACCTTCATTACTATATTTCTGTAAGGCAAGTCAAGAAAACCAAGAGCAATATATGGTACCTGGTCTACGTAAAAGTGAACTGAAAAGTATAATCTGTTCATGTTTTGATAGAACTGTGTACATTTATCATAGCCAACAGAAAGATAATTAAACCCATATTGTTCACAGCAAAACCATAATGTTGAATTGTTTCAAATCATAACATTTTGAATGGTTTACAGACTGCATGCTCATGCAAGAAAATTAACATCCAAGGTAAGACCGTAAGAGAGTACCTCATCTGATCAGGAGTTACTTCTGAAGCATTTGAAGTGAATGTAGTACTACCCTTTTTGCTCCCTGTACGGCTCATGTTCATCGCAACTTCCTCGGTACTGGTGTTGGGGTAGCTAAATGAGACTGTAGGGAAAGAACAACACATAAGACGCCTCCAATCCAACCTGATATGCAATTCCACAGGGGGAAACTTACAGGCATACTCCTCAATCATCGGGCCCTCCTCCTTCTCACAGATACAAAAGAGGAGGGTCTTGAGATATTTCTTTTGCAAAGCATCATAGACACCTAAAAGTTTGATTCCATAAGTTGATCACATAAGAAAACAAGGACAATAGTGTCACACATGATACATATACATACAACCTCTGTTCTTAAATAATATGTTGTAGAATACATAGAAGTAGAATTTTCCTCAAACGTACTATGATATTATTAAATTTTTAAGTCAATTTGTCCAAGTAAGTTAGAAAAAAAGTTGAGAGATGTGCATATCATGTCAATGTCCAAAACAAACAAAATACAACAGACTTTTTTAGGAGTAAATGAGATAGGTATCAATTCTTAAGTACTAGACAATGAATGAGCTCAGGACATGTTTCACCTTTCTCCATCCAATCAATCAGTCTCCTTGACTCAGCATCCATTGGCATCAGCTTCTTAATCTTCATCTCTGTGGCAATATAAGTGTTTTTTTAGGTAAAATGATAGCAGCTGTTGATTTGGACATAGATACTATACTTGAAGCTATTGCCAGTTCTAACCTAGTGCTGGAACCGACTTATCACTGAAGTACTTCTCATGGAATAGGCCTCTGATGTAGCTGATGTTGTATATGGCAATCCGGAGCAAATTCCTTGTCTGTGGGATAAAAGTAACATCATGTTATCAGAAATATCCAAACAAAAAGCAGGCTATCTTATGATTTCTCACACCAGATACATGTTGAAAGAAATCATTGAACAACCATCAACTCATAAAACGTTGAAGCCCCTGAAAAAAAAGAATCGGAATGGACTACAGTGCTCGCCAAAAGAACACAACATAGATGAGTCGTCTTTCAACAGTGGAACCAACAAACTTTTTTTTATCACAAACAGACATGTACAGTATGACTGTATGAAACATTTTTGAAGAACATATGAAAGTGAACTAATGCCTGTAATACAAATGGTGTTGCGATGATTTGAAGCATTATGCAACTGCAGCTAAAAGCATCACACATCCAGAATTCTATACGATATTATATCACATTCCAAACAAACTAGTTGTTTGCGACTAGTTTGCGACTGATTGCACATACTGCAACTGATTGCACATACAAAAATATATAGGATAACACAAACAAGAGTAATCTAATTTGAAGTAAACCACACAACTTTTTCAAGTGGATAATGCAGCAAAACTTATATGAAACCAAAGCATTATCATTATTGAACACTGCTGTTATTCTGCGTATCAGTACTGTATGGTTACCAGAACTCTGCTGTAACACAGAAGAAATCGACATTACTAGAGCACAATAGGAAAGGCTTAACTGAGCATATTCTGATACAAGGCAGCAACCAGTTAGAAACTGTACAAGTTTGCAAGAGTTTATGATCCCAAAAAATATGTACTGTTTGTTACAATAGAAATCAAAATATGTACTGCCATGAACATGGACACTGATACTGTCGAACTAAAGATCAAATAAAAGCTGTGTTTCTGTTCAAGATATGTTCGGACATAAATATGTCACTATCCCACGTGCAAACATAAGTAAGAAGGGGTTCACTCAAAAAAGCATAAGTAAGAAGGGGTAATGGGTACTAGTGAAACCTGCTCCTCAATCCACAAAAATTATCGTGATGGAGGGCTAAATTAATCAACACAACCTGAGTGGGTATTAAATGGATTGATAACTTTCTAGAGGCTCCTGGAGAAATAATTTGCAGCCATCAGAAGTACTAATTTCTCAGATAAATGAAACGATGAGAAACAGTGTAAGCACAAAAAAATGATAGGCATGTATATATGCATTGCAGATTGATTTGAGATCTAAACGCAAATTAACAGGTCCTTGCCTCCCAACAACCAAGTTGAGACGATTTACTGGAATCAATGTCGAGAATCGCCGAAATCAACCAGAAAACTAGAAAACCAACACCGCCTTCTTCTATCAATCCAAGAGCTAGCATTCTAGCAATGTTCCAAAACCACAGAAATGAGACCGCAAACAAAAGAGAAGTTCCGCAGTAGTTTTAGACCGAATCGACCGGGAACCTAACAGAGAACAAGCAAGCAGCAGGGAAAAAAATACCTACCAAATACCTGTGTACCAGCCATGAAATCCATCCGAACAGCCAAATTAATCCACACTTTCGAGAGTGTTTCGCGGAGAACTAGGGACGAAACGTAATTTGAGTTATCCAGAAGCTACTGAGCATGCTCCGAACCGACCAAACTAGAACCATTGGAAGGAGAAACTAGCAGAGACCAGTGAGACCCCAAAACCCCACTGCTCGAGCATCAAGCGCGCTAGAATCCGCGCACGCGAAACGGGTAAAACTGAGAAACAAAATCCCCCAACAACCCCGCAAATGCAAACCAACTTGATACGCGAGCATGTAAATGCTCGAATCGACCCCAATTTGATCGGACAAGCCCATGACGAAACCCTTGTGCAACCCACCGGTCAGAAATCACAGAACATCTCGATCTAACAACGATTCGATCGGCGGGGAGCCGCCCGAAACCACTCGAATCGCACGGAATTGAAGTTGAGGCGGAGTGATCGGCGAGGAGATGAGGAGGAGACTTACTAGAAGCAGCGAATCCTGCTCGGTGATCTCCGCCTCCTTCGTCTTCTGAGCAATCACCTGCATCGGAGCGGCACAAACACGATCAGGGCACACACACCTACA
>Ga0182004_10000450_pt1 | contig 24728 bp, 16 predicted proteins | sample Sormic07211540_1_FD_120479 | JGI IMG/M metagenome (GOLD analysis project Ga0182004, IMG submission 120479) | Endophyte microbial communities from Sorghum bicolor roots, Mead, Nebraska, USA - 072115-40_1 MetaG | ecosystem: Host-associated > Plants > Roots > Unclassified | place: USA: Nebraska...
AACTATAGTATTCAAACCATAATAAATATATAATCTTCTAATATCAAATGGGTACAGTTTCTATTCTTCATTTAGAGACTATCTGAAAATTGATTGAAATCTGTGAGTACGTAACATTTTTTTGGAATAACATGATATTAGTTCCACCAACTTGAAGGTACGAAAACTTGGACGTCGTTCTTGTGAGGAACTGGGTACTTCCTGTTTTCTAGTGCTGTTCTTACTAAAAACCAGACCCGTTGCGGTCTTGTCCATTCGGATGACAACCTGGTTTTCCTAGAACAGCATGTGTGTGCATGCCTTATCTTTCGCCGGTCAAACCCTCGTGTTCACCCGTCTTTCTCGCACACTTGTTTTCCTTTTTCACTGCCTTTTCATGCTATTGCAATTTCTATCTATGGCCCTTAAGCTCCAAGAACAAGATCATATGAACATACAGGACCAGTTCTGAAGCCACTATTTGTCACAACTTTTAATAGTTTCTTGTTTTCAACAATATTTATAACTAATTATTTGTTGTGCTAATGAAGGGACTCCGTGTTAATACTAGATATTTATTTGATCTTTCTGATAGTAAACTTAGTTTCTTCATCAGTTAAGTAAGTGTCCAGTGATGATAAATTCCCAATTTACTGATAAAAATGTGATCTTATTCTTGCGAGTGACAGGGTACTTACGGTTTTCTATTGTTGTTCTTAGTATCAAACAGACCCTTATGTTTTATTGTGTTATTGTTCTTTTTCACCTTGATGCCTATTAATGCTATTGCAATTTCTGTCTAGTGCTGTCCTTTCACATTGGCTAAATCTGACTATAGCTAAGGAATACTTCGTACTACTATACTTAATGACTATGGATTGAATTAACTACTTAAGTATTACCTGTTGTAGTTCTCTTGATAGTGTATAGTATCTTTTAGATAATCTTGACAATGTGTTGTCCTGCCTCCTAATATAAACACAATAGTGTAGTTCTCTTGATAGTGTATAGTATCTTCATAATGACAAAGTTGGTTTAAATTGCCTAGTTGGTACAACAATTAGTTATCTGTCATCAATGCTATCTGTTACTCAACATGTATAATTATAATCTCAGTTAATCTTATTTTTGCATAGCTTATAAACAATTATATTCATTCCTCACATATAGTCTGCAATTCTCATTGTACCTTTTTTCAGTCTTTTACTAAACTTCTATTTGTTATCAAAAACTCTTCTAAAGTTACTCAACATTCACCTATTTAGTTAGACATTCTCCTAAGGCCCAACAACTTATAAGTATGTAAGGTTTAGAGATCTAGTTTTTTCCAATTTAGATTCCAAAACTTTTTACTAACATATGTTTTACTAAAATCATATCTATATAAACATCTCCTAAACTTTTTACTTACATGTGTTTTTTACTAACATTAGACTATTATTATGATAAAAAAAATTATTATGATCAGATTTTTTTTTACAATAATTTAGTTTTTTCTTTCATCGTCCCCATTGCATTTACAACTTGAAAATTTGTGATTCCCTATGTTGGACATGTAAAAGGTTATTGACCATTGGATTAGATTATTCTACGACATGTAAAAAATTTATTGACCATTGCATTTAGATTAGTCTATTTTAACTTTCATTTAATTGGTCATAATTAGCAGGAGTCATGCTAAGCCTAAGCCATTTGTATCCCTTATGGGCCTGACATTGCCATTTGTACACCTTATTTAGCAGGTATACTTCTAATGGTTCCGTTCTAATAATTTAATTAGCACTTTGAAACTGTCAGTTTTACCTGCAATGTCTGTAACCATGTACAGATGCACTTGCTTGCCAACACAGACAATTTCGTATCAACTAAACTATTTATAATAGTTTCTATTATATCCTCAATTGAAGAGTTATTTCCTACATATTAATCCTAACTTTCACTATGTTGTACATATATGTTTCTCTAGCTATTTTAGTTTTCTTTCTTATATGCTGATAGATCTGTCTTTTAGCCTTTTGATTTAGTATCTTGTTGTCATTCCTAACATTAACCTGTTTTGAGTTAACTTAGAGCTACCATATACTTTTAATCAGCATAGGTAAGCTATTACTTGGTTTTGAAAGCACAATACTCCACTTTCGCAATATCGAATATGCATCTTTAGTTAGCATTTAGCAGGTACACTTCTAATTATTCCTTTCTAATAATTTATTTAGCACTTCAGAATAGTCAGTTTTACCTGCGGAAGTGTACCTTGTTGTCATTCCTAACATTAACCTGTTTTGACTGTTAATGAAACTGGTTAGACTGAGAACATGTCCATTTTTGAAAAATGTTTGCTATATAAATCTAAGCAATGCCGATTTGAACTTAGAAGAAACCTTTATGTAGTTCTTAGAGTCTATTAACTTCAGTCTTCATTTTTAAATTATCTAGCTATATAGCATATAGTTTGAACATAGCTTTGATATAATCTCATTGTGTGATTTTATTTTAGTTTACACATTTTTTATTTCTGGGTCCATCTGTCTTAGGTCTCTGGTTTGTTTTTCTTTTTTATACAACTGGTTGATCTTCTTTTAGTTTAGCCTTTTAGTTTGATTCTGGATACCATTATATTATTATTATTTAATTTATATAATGTGATTTTAGTTCAATGCCAATTTGAGTACTTGGGTATTACTGTTCCTTTTAGCCTTTTTGTTTACTTGGGTATTACTGTTCCTGTATTAAGCTAAAGTATCATAAAGAAAATTCTCATTATTACCAGAAAGTACTTCAAAAAAAAATCTGAGATCCTTTTATGGGATCAAATTGCTTATCTCAGCTTTAGAATAAACTAGTGACCTGTCAAACTGAAGGTAGTCCAGCAAATGTTTAATCATTTATTTTTTGTTCGCCTTCAGCAACAGATAATTTATTGCTATGTTGGGGGTTAATGAGCTCCTTAGGTGTGATATGAATGTGTCATCTTCACAATCGCTTCAGCTTTGTGGCACATTAGAGTCAAAACTAGCTTTTGTTTATGCAGTGACTTGGTTTACTAAAAAAATATGTGTAGGTATTAAGCACTTGTCGTATGATCATATAGTGGATGTTTTCAGTTTTGGGATAGTTCTTTGGAGCTGCTGACCGGAAGGTTATTTTTTCTCACCATCATTTTCTTTTGCTGGTGTAATACTAGAGCAGAACTGTGGTTTTGCTAATTGTTGAGTTGGCCTTTTCTTTTCAGCTTCCATGCCAAGACATTACACGTGTTCAGGGCTTCAGACAATAGTTGCCATTGTTCAAAAGGTATCATAGTTTTAGACATCAGTGCTTTGTCACAAAAGTTTGTGCCAAGACATTACACCTTTTAGTTTATGCTAACAGGCAATATGGGAGCATGCATTAATCACCCTTTTTTAACTCATGTCATATAAACTGTGTCATTTGTGTGCCGAACACCTATTTATTAACGTGAGTTTCTACATCACAGGGTTATGGTTGCAAAAATATGGATCCAATAGGACTCGCTGGAAGGCCACGTTATACTACGTGTGAACAAAGCAGTTTTCCATAAACTGCTATAGTACGTGAGATTTTAGAAAAAATTAAGTTGTTTTCCAAGAACTTCAATGACATACATGTATTTATCTCTGAGACAAAATTATTTGAATCAGTGACATCCATGGACGTGAGTTTCTACATCAAAGTATTTGAATCATGGTATGGGAAGATAACAAAAAAGTTTTAAGAATTATCATATAAATATTTAACTTTGAAAATAGATGTTATGATAGTGACTACATATAAGATGAAGAGTAGTAAAAGTGTAATAAAAAATAAACAAAGAGACCAAAAAAAGAGATAAGGAAGGCAAAAAAGAAGAAAACAAACTGCCGCAAAAAAAACCAAAAAAAGACATAAAAAGGAGATAAGGAAGGCAAAAGAAAAATAAAAAGAACAGCCGCAAAAAGAAAAATAAAATGCATCAGTGCGAGTCAAACCTAAGTTGCAACACTTGAAACCTGGGAATGACGCTGAAGACCGGATGAGAATCAGGCCTTGTTTACCTGCAAAATATTTTGCAAAATATGAATAGTATCAATTTTGTTTGTATTTGACAAATGTTGTCCAATCATAGACTAACTAGGCTCAAAAGATTTGTCTCGTCAATTCCGACTAAACTGTGTAATTGGTTTTTATTTCGTTTATATTTAATACTTCATACATACGTCTAAAGATTCGATGTGATGGAGAATTTGAAAAATTTTGTAAAATTTTTTGAGAACTAAACAAAGCCTCAACCATGCACCGAAGGAAGATCGGAATCAGAGATAGTAAAGGGCCAGCACGAATCTTAAAGCACAAGTGACGGTCAAAGATAAGACATGCGCACGCTGGCCATTGCGGAGATACTCATTCGAGGCAACCACCTATCCGATTCCCGGAGCCCCTCCCCGGACTCATCTCGACGCGGTAGCGCCACGCCGGCGTCGCCGCGATGCTCCTCCTCCCGGGGCGTCCAGTCCTCCCCTCTCCGGCGCTGCCATACTGCCCCTCGCCGTCTCCATCCCGTTTCCGTCCCCTCCCCTGCACCAGCAACGCCCCCACCTCTGCTTCCACCGCCGCGTCCGCCGACGCCACCGCCTCCTCGTCCTTCTCCGTCGAAGAATACCTCGTGAACAGGTGCAACCTCTACCCCAACGTGGCCGCGCGCGTGGCTCCGGAGCTCTCCGCCATCAGGTCTCCCTCGAAGCCCGACGCCGTGCTTGCCTTCCTCGCCGACGCGCTCGAGCTCTCCCCGCCGCTCATTGCCGTCGCAGTGGCCCGCGACCCGACGATACTCACCTGCAGCGTGCCAAGGACGCTCGCGCCGCGCGCGGACGAGCTCCGCGCGCTCGGGTTCACCACGTACCAGATGGGCCTTATCGTCGTGCGCTGCGGCGCGGCCGCGTTCCGCTCACGCGCGCTCGTCTCCAGTGTCCAGTTCTGGCTCCCGTACCTGCGTGGTCGCGTCGACAAGCTCGTCGCCGCGCTCAAGGGCAACCCGGGCCTCCTCACCGCCGATCTCCGGACGGTCAAGTCTACCATCGCGCTGCTCCAAGAGGAAGGCACCCTCACCGATGGCGACGTCGGCTGGTTCGCCCTCTCCTACTGCTCCAAGCTGCTTGTCGCGAGCCCGGACGAGGTCGACACCGTCCTGGCCCGCGCCGACGAGTTCGGCGTGCCGCGTAAGACGCGGGCGTTCAAGGACGCCATCATCGCGGCGTTCAGCGCCACTCCGGAGCGGCTCGCCTGGAAGGCCGCGTTCTTCAGGGACGAGCTCGGGTGGACGGAGGCGCAGGTGAAGACGGCGGCTGCGAAGATGCCGACGCTGATGACGGTCTCCGCGGAGCGGATCCGGAGGAACTGGGAGTTCCTGACCACGGAGGTCGGGATGGACGCGGAGCGCGTCGCCAGCTTCCCGGCGCTGCTGAGGTACGACCTGGAGGGGCGGCTCGTGCCGCGGTTCCAGGTGATGAGGGTGCTGCAGGCGCGGCGGCTGTGGCGCGGCAGGGACTTCAACAACATTGCTGCCATCACGGAGGAGGATTTCGTGGCCAAGTTCATCAGGCCGTTTCTGGTCCAAGTCCCAGACCTGGCCAAGATCTACGAGGCCGCCGTCGTGGAGAAGGAAGAACAGTAGCGGATAGTGTATAATTAGGGATGAAAACGGTACGGATATTTTCCGACCGTATTAGATCTGTCCGTATCCGAGTCCGAATATTCAACATCCGATACCGTATCCGTATCTGAATACTTGAATCGTATATTTATGATGTTGACATCCAATTGTATCTTATCCGACATGATGGACATTATCCGTATTCGAATAGAAATATAAAAACAAATATGATATCAGTAATATCCGTCCGTATCCGATCCGTTTTCATGTCTAATAATCAGTGAAATACTGGACAAACGGAGAGCTGATGATCCCTGTAGATAGCAAGGATATGGCCTTGTTTAGTCGCATAAATTTTTAGTTTTGTTACTGTACTACTTTCGTTTGCATTTAACAATTAGTGTTCAATCACGAACTAACTTGGTTCAAAAGAGTTATCTTGTAAATTACAGATAAATTATACAATTAATTTTTATTTTTGTCTATATTTAGTGCTCCATATATACATTAAAAATTTGATATGACGAGAAATCTTTAAAAGTTTTCAGATTTTGTGGTGAACTAAACAAGGCCATAAAGCGTGAAACTGATGAACTGTGTAAACTGACAGACAACTTTTGAACACTGGCGCTTCTATTGTGAAGGTGCACTTTCTAACACCGGTGCTTCAACTGTGGTGCGGTACAATTGTCATTTTTCTAAAGATATCTTATAGTGATTTTTTTTCTCATAATAAATCAGCAAACAGTGTTTTCAGCCATGAGTTTTCAAATCAGTGAACAGGCTCAAGACAATAAAGTCAACTCCTATAGCAATTCTTCATCTTGCTTGACAGGGAGTGTTTAGTTTCTCTTTTTATCTAAAAAATTCTGAGTTTTGCTCTATCATCTTGCACAATGGAACTAAATACAATACAAATTTTTTGAAAAAAAAAATGGTTACTCTCCATATTGGATTTTGACTTCTAAGAGACAAAAAAAAGCCCAAAAAGGACTCATCAAGAGGCTATAATGAGAATAGTAAATTTTGTATTTTGGACGGAACTAAACACAACCCTGATAAAATTGATATTTTGTATCTCATCATTTCAATATAGTTAGCATTTTTTATTTTGTATTTCATAGGAAACTAAACGTGCCTCTAATTGCAATATCAAGCTGATGTCAGGCAATTCGCTAACATTATCTCTAACCACTGACCAGGTGCAAACTCTGAACCTGAAGATCGTCATTGCCAACTGGGCCCAAATTCTGAACGAGTTCGACTATTCAGGACGGGATCAATTCCATATTCGCTGTTCCTTTGTTTGGTCGAGCCCGGTGAGGAGTGACGACGGGGACGGCGCAGCCCCGCTGCGCAGACCGCAGCGTGCGGTTGTCGTTGTCGTCTGCAGCGTGCGGATTATACACGACCCAAGTGAAAAATGACCACCCGCTCCCAGCCATGCCTCTCATCATCTTCTCCGCCGCCGCTCCCGTCGCCGTCGTCTCCCTGCTCCGCACCCGCACCCGCTCCAGCCTCCGCCTCACCGTCACACGCGCAGCCGCCACGAGCACAACCGCCACCCCGGCTCCGGCTCCGGCGAGCACCTTCGCCGTCGAGGACTACCTCGTCGCCAGCTGCCACCTCACCCCACCGCAGGCGCTCAAGGCATCCAAGAGCCTCGCGCACCTCAAGTCCGCCTCCAACGCGGACGCCGTGCTCGCCTTCCTCGAGGACCTCGGGCTCTCCCCCAAGGAGGTGGCCGCCGTGGTGGCCTCCAACCCGCGCGTCCTCTGCGCTCGCATCGACCGCTCCCTGGCTCCTATCTCCGGGGAGCTCCGCGCGCTCGGCCTCTCCCCGTCCCAGATCGCGCGCCTCGCGCAGATCGCTGGCCGCTACTTCCTCTGCCGCAGCTTCGTCTCCAAGGTACGGTTCTGGCTCCCGCTCTTCGGCTCCCCCGAGCGGCTGCTCCAGGCCAGCGACTGGAACTACTGGCTCCTCAGCTCCGACCTCGAGAAGGTGGTCGAGCCCAACGTCGCCTTCCTCAAGAAGTGCGGCCTCAGCGCGGGCGACATCGCCAAGCTGCTCGTGGCCGCGCCGCGGCTCGTCACCATGCCCCCGGAGTACGTCCAGGACGCCGTGCGGCGCGCCACGCAGCTCGGCGTGGCGCCGGGCTCCCAGATGTTCCGCCACGCGCTCTCCACCGCGGGATGTATCGGCCAGGAGAAAGTTGACTCCAAGGTCGCCGTCCTCAAGGAGACGCTCGGTTGGTCGCAGGAGGAGGTGAACCTGGCCATCAGTAAGGCACCGCGGATCCTGGTTGCATCCGAGGAGAGGCTGCGCCGGAACGCGGAGTTCCTGCTCAACGAGGTCGGGCTGCCGCCGCAGTACATCGCCCGCCGTTCGGTCCTTCTCATGTACAGCCTCGAGAGGCGGATAGTGCCCCGGCACGTCGTGCTGACGGTTCTCAAAGAGAAGGGGTTGGTTGAGCAAGACCGGTGCTTCTTCAACGTGGTGGCGCCAACAGAAGAGAAATTCTTTGAGAAATTCGTTGCTCCTTATGAGGAATCCATCCCTGGTCTTGCTGATACTTATGATTCTGCTTGTATGGGGAAAGTGACCCGGGGTCTATGACCGGAATGCGAGGAGAATTTTGAAGGTGTCTGTTCCCTCCATTGTGTACCTGTGTCACCTCATTCTACTGATCTGCATTCAACAAAAAATCATTCCACTGATGAACTATAGAAGACGAAGCAGCTTCATGGACATTTAGCTTAGGTCCATACTAGTGACAGCATAAATTCATGTTATAGCCATGAAAATGTTCATTCCTAACTGAAGGATCGTTTCATATGAAAGTGCAAGCAATATAATTCCTTTTGCTATCAGATTTTAGTTAACATATGATGGAATCATCATCTATAATGTGTCCTAGTTGCGTCCCATAGACCCATTACCCATTCTGATGGAGATCTTTTCCTTACATCAGCTACACTGCACCAAAAGTTCTGGCAAGTGCTTAACTGAATACTGATACAAATACAAAATATAAAACATTTTTCAGTGATCAGTTTTGTTCCTTTAAGTTTAAATAACAGGGAATCAGAAACATTGTTGTACTTCAGCAAAGGAAACCATCAGAAACCTTTTTTTTTAACTGGGGTAGCTTCTCATTTCACTTGTCTCGACAAATCGTCGATCACGATTACATTGACACTATCCGGGACAACACACGAAATGTGCTCCAACCCTTCAGTGCTACCCACACCGAGAGCAGCAAGAACATGCGCTGCCTTGTTACACTCTCGAGAAATATGAATGCAATCGTAGCTAGTAAAGTTTGCAGACATAAAAGACTTTAGTTCCTCCATCAGTACGTGATCCTGTCACCGAGAGATCCTGCTGATTTGAAGCCTAACCTTGTATCACTTTCAAAGCATCAGTCTCCAAGATCAAGTGACTAATTTCTAGGTTACTGGCAGCTTGCACTCCCTGCAAGCAAGCTATCACCCCGATCCGCTTGCAATGCATTCAGCAGATGATTAACTCGTCCCCAACCTGAGAGCACAACATCTCCGTCACTGTCTCGGATGATGAAACCCCATCCTCCCCAACCTTCCTCTTGAAAGAATGATGCATCACAGTTCAATTTCAGTACCCCATCGGGTGGCCGCACCCACCTCACATTCTTTTGCTGATCTATCTTCCTTTGATGGTTTTGGAGCTTCCACCTCATCGGCATAACATCTGATAGCCCTTGCAATGAGTTCGGCAGGTCACCATCGGCCTTCCTCCCGAATGTGATTCCTCTCAGACCATAGATACCACAGCGTGATAAACATAATCCTTTGCTTCTCCTTCTCCTGCATAATTTGAGTAACCATATCTCGGACATTCCCAATGTTCTGCAATGGTTTCCATTCCCGGACCATCATGAACTAACTAGACTTAAAAGATTCGTCTCGTAAATTACAGACAAATTGTGTAATTAGTTATTATTTTTATCTATATTTAATACTCTATATATATGCCGTAAGATTCGATATGACTAGAAATCTGAAAAAATTTATAAAATTTTTAAGGAACTAAACAAGGTCACTTTTTTCTTAAAAAACAACAACAGTGCTTTCTTGTTGGATTCGGCCCGACACTTGTGGGCTCAAATGATCCTTTTCAGCCCAACAGATCTGTCGCCGCGCTGGTGGTGGTGGAGGAGGTTTTGACTCGTTGAGGCCTTGAGGGGGAGGGGTGCGTGACAGAGAGGTCGGAGCCTGGCACTACCGCCGCCGCTGCCGCCGCCATGCTCCGCCTCCAGAAATACCTTTCCCTTCGCCTCCAAGACCATGTCCTTCCTCTCCACCGCTCCGCCTCCCCCATACAGCTCTTCCTCCAGCGCGCTCTCCTCTCCACCGCCGCCGCGACCTCCTCGTCTTCGGGCCACTTCGACGCCGAGGACTACCTTGTCTCCACCTGCGGCATCACCCGAGAGCAAGCCGCAAAAGCCGCCAAGTGGATGTCCCACTGCAAATCGTCCTCCAACGCCGACGCAGTACTCTCCTTCCTCACCGGTCCGGCGCTTGGCCTCTCCAAGGCCGACATCACACTGCTCGTGACCAAAGACCCGCGCATCCTCTGCTGCAGCGTCGACAACACCCTGCGGATCCGCGTCGACCGCTTCCACAGCTACGGCTTCTCCGCCGCACAGATCAACACCTTCGTCCGCGTGGCCCCCTTCTCCTTCCGCACCTTCAACATCGACGAGAAGCTCGGCTTCTGGATGCCCTTACTCGGCTCGCCCGACAAGTTCCTCCGCATCGTCAGGCGTAATTCGTACCTCGTCACCTCCGACCTCGACAAGGTGGTGAAGACCAACATCCGGATGCTCCAGGAGTGCGGTATATCTGTCGAGGAAATTGGCACCATGTGCGTTGCCAACCCGAGGCTGCTCACCGGCAACCCGGACACCACCAGGGCCATCCTCGTGCGTGCTAATGAGATGGGCGTGCCCCGCAACACCCTTTTGTTCAGGCAGGCTGTGACCGCCGTGGCGGGCCTCGGCCCGGAGACCATGGCCTCTAAGCTCAAGATGATGGCCAAGATTCTCAGGTGCTCAGACGCTGAGGTTGCCAGAATGGTGCAAAGGAACCCGTTGGTGCTGACACGCTCCAGGGAGAGGATTCAGCGTGCCTGTGAGTTCCTGACCAATGTGGTCGGCGTCAGTACCAAGTACATCCAGGACAGGCCCACAATCCTGATGTACAGTTTGGAATGCCGGCTGGTGCCCCGGCATTACGTGATGAAGGTGCTCCTGGAGAAAGGATTGATCCGAAAAGATCAGAGCTTCTACTCCATGGTCACGCTTAGTGATAATGTGTTCTGCTCTAAGTTTGTACATCGTCATAAGGATGTTCTTCCTGGCCTTGCTGATGCATATGCGTCTGCCTGCAATGGGAAATTAGCCACCTGAGGCTCGCAATGAAATGATTGCACCAAACTGGCATATGGGCAGCAACTGCAGTTGCATTTCATTTTTAACACACAGATGCCCTGATGTGTACTCTTCAAGACTGCAGCTCTGTACTTGGCTCATAGCTTCAAAATTGCAGAAACTCAGTAGGCCAGGCTTAGGAAATTATGATGACCAAAGCATGATGCTGTCATTTTCATATACCTTGTTTTGGATTCTGATGATGAATTTTATCATGTTTAAACTCATGCTTCTGGAGTTTTGGTACACAGAATGATTGTTCTGTTTAGAAATTTATCTCAGTTTCTGTCATGGTCCTGTTTTTATGGTGATCTTCAATGAACTATGAATATGTGAGCATTTTCTCAGCTAGGTTAACATCGAGTATCAGTTATCAGGTTTTTAAGTTATGGATGTAATCACAAGTCAGTGCGTCAAGTGCTGCCTTTCCTCTTAACTATATGTTGCATGCATTTGGTCGCTTTCTCAGTGCAAAACAGCCCATGATGGTTTCCACCATATATTATTATAAGATTATCCAAGAAAAAGGTTGTTTTGTGTCATGTTAATCAAATTTTATCCAAAGTGTTCGGCATTTTGTGCTAGAAATAGAATGCCAACGTGCAATTATGGCCTGTTCAGAGCACAGGGGAAAAAATCTATTTCTGGGTTTTTCCTGTGAAATTGAAATTACTTTGTGATTCCGTGAAATTCTTGGGTTCCAAACAATCCTTAGTTTGTTTCAAATTACACAATCGTAGTCCTGTTGCCAAAAGAATCAGTTGGCCATGGCTCAAAGAGCGTCCCGGCACAGAGTCGCCAAGGAAGAGGAAGAGTTGTCATTCCATCCTAGTTTCTATAGTGTTTGGTTTATGGACATAAGAATAGAGCTATCCCCAGTTAAAAATTTATGTGTTTCACACTTACAGAGAACATGAGAAAGAGTTATGCTAGCTTCTTCTTTGGACCATGATGGTAAGCTCAAGATGGCTAATATTAATCATTGATTGGTTTCATTTGTTTGTCATGTTCACATTTGTGCCTTTCCCCTCTTAGTTGTGGCAATGGATGCTGAGAGAATTGCAAAATGTTGTTGAGGATTTGGAGCTGATGTTATAATGACGCCAGAATCTTGCAAAAATGGTACTGATTGTGTTGTTTTGTAGTTATATTATCTTTTCATTTGTGTGGTAAAACAGTAATGTGTGTGTTTTGCTTGATAACATAGGATCTGAATGCTGCTGTGAGGTGTTCAAGAGGCTTGAGAAACATTATGATATTGCTCGCTGTCAATATTCAAGGAGTTGTTTAAGGAGATCACACAGCTTCTGACCTTGGAGAACATTAGGTTAAGAGTTAACTGGCCAGCCTTTATTTTCTTTTGAATGATTGATCTGCTGTCATTACTATCATGGCTTTTAGCTGTTTCTGGATTGCTTATCGAGTGATTTCTGTTTTTGCCTTGTTATATATTAGGGAAAATGGGAGATACAAAATCTGCAAGAGCAATAATGCTTATTGAGCTGAAGAAGCTGATTGAAGCTAACCCTTTGTTCTGTGACAAGTTACATTTTCCAGACCTGAAGAATTCTAGGTTGTGGACACTTATTAACCAGAGGTAGTCCCCTGTAAAAGAATTATCTCTGTGCTCTTTACCAATCAATCATTACATAATTTTGTTTCTTTCTGTAAGCTTACACTTATGCAAGTAAGGATAGAACCTTAGCAACTGAAATGTTTTAGATTAGGTTGCCTGGGTACAGTGGAAGGTGGAACCAACACGTGATACTGATACATGTATACTGCCTTGGGCTGTTATTTATTTATTTAATATCACAATACGTGTGTACAAGTGAATGTGAATTTTGATATCAATTTTGGTTTAGAATATTGGCTTAGTAGAACAACTGTCTTTAAACATTCAAAACCTGAAAAGGTGGCCAATTTTAAAGACATGAATAGCTAAAGTGGCTGTAGATGGGCTTCAGAAGAAGTTTTTATGATTTGGGAACTTTACAGACAAATCATGAAAATCAGGACTAATTTCTTTAGTTTTAACAGGTTAACACATCTGGATCTGGTACATGAGATCTTTGTTGTTTCCTTTGCATGGTGTCTTTCTTGATGATGTTTTCTGCTCGATTCGCCTGTTGCTCATCTTCAGTGGGGTTATTCTTTCCCTTATGATACAGACTTTTGCTTGCAAAGTAGAGGCTGACAGTATCTTTTGGTTCTGCAGACGTTTCTGATAATTGCAACTTCAAAAAATAGAAGGTGAGTTCCCCACTTTTTTCCCCTTGAACAACTCCCGACAATTTGTTGCTATGAATATTACGGCCATGAGTAGAACCAATGACCGTTGTAGACAGATTACCACCAAAGCAGTTATGTAAATATTGTTCCTACAGGACCAAAATTTTGTTTGCTAAAATTTGGATGTTCTGAAAATTTTTATGTCCTATGTATATATGCTGAACAACTGCTCCAAGTGATGATAAATTGTAAATATGATTCATGAAACCTATTTAAAGTACTTAAGTTATATTGGCTTCACAAAGTTTGGTTATTCTAGATAAAAAAACACTAAGATTACTTTAGAGTGGACATTCCTATTTCTGAAAAGTTGTCTCATGGACCATAAGCATAAAGCCTGTTTAAGTGATTCGCAAGGATGCCGGAATATAAAATGCTAAATCAGATGCTGCATGTCATATCTCACTCCAAACTTAAGCTTTGCTAATGCTAGCCGTCATCATGCGGAAAGCTGCTAAGCAACGGCACTGGATCTGGCAGCATGAACATGTATGACGCCCACAAGTGATGCTGAGGGATCTGCAATATGGGTAGTGCACAGATCGAAGACCCTGAATGAACATCAGCATGCGTAATGTTGCTAATAGTCGGTATCAGCTCTTTCAGTACTATGGCCATCAAACAAGTTTAATCTGTTTATAGAGATTATATTTTCACAGTGAAAGTGATCTATGTTGCAAACAACAAATTTCTACTCAATCCATTCCAAATTATAAGATGTTTGACTTTTTTTACACCAAGTTTGACCGCTAGTCTTATTCAAAAAATTGTGCAAAATATCACTTCTTTTGTCGTGGCTTGGTTTATTAGGCTAGTCTCAATGCATGTTTCATGAGAGTGTCATGCACATTAAATAGGGTGTCACATAAACAAAATTGCTGATTTGGCAGGGTCATTAAATGAAGGAGTTTCATCAGATGAGAGAGGAGTTTCAACCCCATGAAACTCATGTGGCTCGGTTACCTAATTTATAGTCTTGGTAATTGTGACATGAAACTATGCATTGAGACTGGCCTTAATAAAAGTTGTTTAAGAATGACTTAAATTTGACTATGTTTTTATAAATTTCTTTGAATAAAACGAGTGATCAAACTTAGGATAAAAAAAGTCAAATGTCTTATAATTTGGGATGGCGGGATGGCGGAAGTACTTGGATAGTTGTCTTCATATTACGAGCCATGGTCTTATTTTCTGAACAAGTTGTTTTTAAGAGTTTCTTTGCTAGCCAGACTACCACAAGCAGGAGTATCAGTTCAAACCTTAGTTGCAGTCAGGGCCTTGGTGCATGCTGATTTGATCAATACCACAGCACTATACAGAGTGAGCTTCTTCAGTAGCAAAGCACTCGCAACATATTTTTCCTTTAGTATATAAAAAAAATCAGTGACCTCACAACATTTTTTTTTCTCGTTTCTTATTCTCGGCTGTACACTGTACTAATAGCCAATCATCTGCATTTACAGAGTATCACTGAATCACCTGGGAAGATAGGGACTATGGCCATTTAGCCCAAGGAACTGATCCATTCAAACAGGTTGCCTATATTACCATAATTCGGAAAATGATATCTACTGATGAAATGAAGTACCAACTGTATTGGTAACCTCTGTTTTGTGTAAATAGGTAATGCTAACTTGTGCTACCTGCCAAAAACCTTTGTTTCATGAAGAGAATGGAGAGAGTTAGAAAGTTTCAGGTGCAACAAACATATGTTTATGTCAAAAATTCACTACAAAGGAATTTCTGACCATATGTTTATTTGCATTGGGCATGTTGAGTGCTAGTAAATGGTAAGTTGTAAATGCTAAGTCTTATGCAGCAAAAGAGCAAACTGTCTTTTGGTTGTTTAAATTTGCATGTTGAATGTTGCCGTGATATTAGCATGAGCACTCTATTATAGTGTTTGGTTTATGGACGTAAGAATAGAGCTAGCCCCAAGTTAAGAATATTCCTTGACCTCCAAAAGATTGTTCAAACGCGCTTGACTCGCACGGCGGAGCTGGGGTTCCAAGCCAGCGCGGACAGCGACGATCGGAGCCTTTGGGCGGCCAGATCTAGCGCTCTCGAGGAAAATCATGAATAATAAGAATTCGTATGCGGAGTGTTAAATAATTTTGGAAAACATACAAATACAAATTGGATGTTCAAAAACAAAAAGTGAGGTGCCCATATTCATTGTCCAATGTCGAAAATTCTAGGTTTTTTGTGCTTGCGACAACTCCTACAGTAGTCATGAACCAAACCAGGTATAATTAGTTTTTGTTTAGTTTACGAAAAAAAAATTTAGATATCACATCGGATATGGGGACACACATTTAAAGTATTAAATATAGATTAATAAAAAAATAAATTGCATAACTCGTCTACTGTGACATAAATAAATTTATTAAGACTAACTAATCTACCACTAGTAGATATGACTTACTGTAGCCATTATGACTAATTAAACTTAAAAATTTTGTCATGTAATTTACAACCAAACTATCCCCAAAACCCGGCCCAAACGAGCCGGCAGGCGTTCGGGTTCAGACACACGCGAGCTCAACTCTGCGCGCGCCGCCGCCACCGCCGCCGAAATGCTCCACCTCAAACGGCGCCTCTTCTCGGCTCTCCGCGCCGCGGTTCCACTCCCTCCCGCCTCCCTCCACCGCATCTGCCTCTCCACCACCGCCTCCGCCACACCACCGGCCGGATTCCTCGCCGAGGACTACCTCGTCGCCAGCTGCGGCCTCACGCTAGCGCAAGCCCGGAAGGCATCCAAGTACATGAACCACCTCAGTTCCCCCGTCAGGCCGGACGCTGTGCGCGCCTTCCTCGTCAGCATCGGCCTTACCGAAGCCGATGTCGTTGCCGCAGTCGTGAGCTACCCGATTCTCCTCTGCTCCAAGGTAGACGAAACCCTAACCCCGCGCGTTGCCCAGCTACGCGAAATCGGCCTCTCACCTCCCCAGATCTCCCGTCTCATTACCGTTGCCCCTGAAATCTTGGCTAGCTCCGTCAAGATGTCTCGTCTCGCCTTTTACATCTCGTTTTTGGGATCCTACGACAAGGTGCACTCCGCCCTAAAGAACTGCTACTACCTGCTCCGTCAAGACCTTGAGACTGTGGTCAGGCCCAACATAGCATTCCTGCGCCAGTGCGGCCTAACTAACTATGATATTGGCCATCACTGTTTGCTGCGCTCGAGGATCCTCCTAGCAGAGCCACAGCGTGTGAAGGAAATTGCTGTGCGTGCTGAGGAGCTTGGGGTGTCATGCAACTCTATGGCGTTCAAGCATGCCCTGGTCACCGTCTACAGCTTAAGCGCAGGGAGGCTGAATGCAAAGCTCAGTTTCCTGAAGAATGTTATTGGATGCTCTGAGGCTGAGCTGGGCAATCTGGTGTGCAAGGCGCCTGCAATTCTAGCACATTCAGAGAGTAAGCTAGGTCGCACTTTGGAGTTTCTGAAGATGGAGGTTGGATTGGAGCCGTCATATGTACTGAACAGACCGGCACTTATCAGTTATAGCATTGAGAGACGGCTAATGCCCCGGCATTATGTAATAAGGATTCTGAAGGCAAAGGGATTGTTGAGCAAAGAGATTGACTTTTACGGCGCGGTCTGTATAACAGAGGAGAAATTTTTGGAAAAGTTCATTCTCCCTTATAACAAGAGTTTTCCAGGGCTAATAGATGCTTATGCTGCTGCTTGCAGAGGCCGAGTAACCCTCGAACTATAACTGTGAGATGTTCACTGGAAATGTTGCAGGTCTATTCTGTCTCGCAAATTGATGTTGAATCTGTTTGTGCAGCGAAGATGTTATGATCTTTTCACTTCAGAAGATATCTGGTTATCTGATCACTCACATAAACATTTGACTTTTAGTTGTGGCCAACAATCCAACCTTTCTAAATCAGCTGTGCTCAGAAGGCAACGGAACCTTGGAAGAAAGCCTTGTTTTCAGTTTGCAGAGTATGTCACTGAGAAAACCATCACGAAGTGATGCTGTCTTCGATGTTGTGACATAGGTAGATGTCTAAATGTGTTGCCACAATTCAAGGTATTGGGCAATGGCCCTGACTGTGGGTGGTCTAGTGATGTCTCAGATCCATTGCTTGTCAGTTAAGCGCTTTTGCAACAGTTCTTTGCTTCCTGGTTCATGTTGGAATGAGCTTGCACAGGTCAGGTGCAGTGTCAGCTGGTGAGTGACTCCCTAACCACAGTCTGTCTATAACAAAACCGGGGTACCATCTCCAAGATGCAGCTCAATATTAGCATGAAAAATGGCTTGTATTGTTCTGTCATTTCCATTGTCCAGCTGCTGTTCACAAGACATCAGTCACGGATCAAGAATTCCGAGTCTACCATACTTGGTTGACATACAGATGCAATTTCTGGTCATCTGATTATTCATTCCTTTATTATGATTGCGCCTTGGTATTTCTGAAGAATTTGGAAGATCTAGCTTTGGTTCACTGCTAACTTATTATGCAGATAGATGATAGATGATGAATCTACTATGTTTGTACAAGACTAATGTCATTCTGGTAGAGTCCTCAATACATCTTAAGAATTAAGACATTCTGGTAGAGTATCAGTTTTGTTGAAGCATCCTTACATTGGTATATGCAGTCTTCTCATCAAGCTCAAGCGAACAAGGCGTTTGTTTTAGTTTTCACTATTATAAATCCACATGACAGCTACAAGAGCCATCGATAGGCACCAGCTTCGGTACACTTGTACTTGTTAATCACTGTTCAGTGAGTTGATTCTGTTAATATATATGTTTGGACCGTCTTTTTTTTCTGGCAACAGTTGGCATCGTTGTTCCAACTTATTTCTTCCCACAATGCAAGGGCAAGTTGGCAGGGTGCAGAGTTGATGCTGCCTGTTCACAGGCCGGATCCCTTTAAGAGGAAAATGTTTTGCTGCTCTACTGTGTACAGTGTGTTGGCTATGTGTTCAGACTGAGCAGGGCTGTATTTGTTCAGCTGCCAAAATTTTTTGCTCCCGGGTACTGTAGCAATTTCGTTTGTATTTGATAAAAATTGTCTAATCATAAACTAACTAGGCTTAAAAGATTCGTCTCGTAAATTACAGATAAATTGTGTAATTAGTTTTTGTTTTCGCCTATATTTAATGCTTCATATAATTGCCTTAAAATTTGATATGACGGAGAATCTTAGAAAACTAAACAAGGCCTGCCCGGCTGCATCGGTTCATATTATTGTAACAAACTTGCAAAATCACGCGTATTTTAACACGGATGCCGTCACTTACAGTTACAGTGGAAATAGTCCTCTCCTTTTTTTTAGAAAAAAAAAAACTCCCTCAATTTCATCTGAACTCTGCGCTTCTTCGCTTCCATTCGTCAGCAGAAACTTGGAGTTGCTCAGTGTTAACCCTGCAGGTCAGGACCGTGTATTTTCCCAATTTGAATCCTGGAGCGGGTTCAGGCTACAGAAGTTTGGCCGACGTCAACGTGAAACAGAGACACTCGCTTCACATTTTCTCCGCGTTCACTTCCACCACAGCCAATCCCCCGGCCTGCAGCGCAGCGTAGCCGCCGCCATCTATCGTGTTGCCATCAGCCGCACACGCACAATCATCCGTTTCTTATCCACCTCATCCCACCACCGGCCACTCGTCTCCGGCCACGCGACGCCGTCCAGCCCCACCGCCGTGCGATCCGGCGGCCACCCGATCCCGTCCGTCCGCTCCCCACCCCACAAACCCCTTCTCTGTCCTCTTCCTCTCCCCCAGGACCTCCCAAGTCCCAAACCAGAGCGAGGCCGCACTCCCCCCCGAGTCCACTCCGACCGCACGCTCCGCGACGCGATGGCCGCGCTCCGCCTCGCCTCCTTCACCCTCCGACCCGCCGCCGCCGCCGCGGCGTCCGCCTCCTCCGGCGCGACCCCCGCGGCGCCCCGGTCCGCCTCCTTCGCCCGCGCGGCGCGGGGGCTACCCTCCCTCCGCCTGGCCCCGCCCCGCCGCCGCGGGGACCTCGTCAGGCCCCGCGCCGAGGCAGCGGCGGATAGCTACGCGTCCGCGCTGTCGGAGGTGGCCGTCGAGAACGGCACCCTCGAGCAGACGGTCTCCGACCTGGAGAAGCTGCAGAAGATCTTCGCCGACGAGACCGTCGCCGAGTTCTTCGACAATCCCACCGTCCCGCGCGAGGAGAAGACCGCGCTCATCGACGAGATCGCCAAGTCGTACGAGCTGCAGCCGCACGTCGTCAACTTCATCAACGTCGTCGTCGACAACTTCCGCGCGACGATCTTGCCGGAGATCGTCGTCGAGTTCGAGAACATCTTCAACTCGCTCACGGGCACCGAGGTCGCCACCGTCACCTCCGTCGTGCAGCTCGAGTCGCAGGACCTCGCGCAGATCGCGCAGCACGTCCAGAAGATGACCGGCGCCAAGAACGTCCGCCTCAAGACACAGCTCGACCCGGAGCTCATCGCCGGCTTCACCGTGCAGTACGGCCGCGACGGCTCCAGCTTAATCGACATGAGCGTCCGGAAGCAGATCGAAGAAATCACGTCCGAGTTCGAGTTGCCCGACGTCCCGCTCGAAGTCTGACTGGCTTGAGGCGTCCATCCTCGCCCTTGAAGCTTAGGTCCTTTCTGCTGCCTCTCTCTCCATCTGTATCATTCTCTGATTGAATGTTTGAAATTTGAATGAATGGTGAATACTGCATACCTGGATTTCAGAGTTCATATTTGAATGAATATACACTACATACCTGGATTCCAGAATCGTATTGTGTGCATGTCTTGTTGGCATTGTGCATAATTTGAAGACACTCGTATAGCTTTAGTTTCATGTCATTCGCACGGTTTATAGAGGGTTTTTTTTTTTTTTGAAGTTAAGGCTTCGCTGGAGCGTTCAAGAAAGAAATTAATTGAAATTGGTTTCAAATAGGGAAAGTGGTGGAAATTAGGAAAACGCAACCATAAATTTCACATGAACCGTGTAGGAATTTCATGTAGAGAAACTGTGTCCAATTCTCAATAGACTATACTGCAGTGCTCCTATGGAACATAGAAATTTTACATGAATCATGTAGTGTAGGAATTTCACAGGAATCCCTTTATTTTTGTAGAAAAAATAGGAAACTTAAAAAAAAACAGTATTCCAAAGGGGGGCCTTAAATGGTTGGATTTGATGCAATCCCTGTGGCTGTGATTACACACTTAAGCAGGGAGATGAATGTACAGTAATCAGAATGTTCACACAAGTAATTCAATCCCATAATCAACCAAAACGCCCAAGATTCTACTTGGACATCCCAGACTTGCAATCAAAATTTACAACTTCTCTAGAGGCTGCAGAATTTGCCAATTTGATTAATCTGATCTGAAATGGTTTTTCATCTTTGCAGCTGCTACTGTCTGACGCAATGGCATGAATCAAGCGGGAATGTCGGTCCTGTCCCCTTCATACCTGCAGATCAATGGTGGTGGCTCCAAATCTCCAATACATATGAACGGACATTCTTTTTTTGCGTTTCTGTTTTCCTTCTTTTTCTTTTTGGCGGGAACCTGTGTAATTCTTTCTCCTTTTTTCTGTGGTTGACAGACACTGTAATATGTTTAAAACACTCACTCATCTATATATAGCTGTGCACCTCTTCTCTCAATCATATACCCGCGGATAAAGTCGCGGAGATTTGTATGTCCACCGGGAAGTAAGATCATGTCGCATTCTGCTTGCTCTCCCTTGCCGAGAAGTACATCTTCTGAGGTGTAGTAGTTCACTTGTGCACTCAGCTGCACTTGCTGCTGCGGTGCTGCCCTGTTGCACAGGATTTCAAGAGAGCATCACAGATCTCAAGGCCGGCAGCAGAGCTTTGTGCTGAGGCATGCCGCTTGCCGCCTCTCCGATCAGTCTTGCTTCGACCCATGGTCCGGGTGTCATCTTTTGCCACAGTCCGACGGCGAGGGCGTGCAGTAAACAAACTAGTGATGCGTACCTGATCGCTGCCGACGAACCAACCACAGTAAGACTACATGGCACGAATCCAGCGTCATCGCTTTAGGGTCTTTTTGGCTGCATTAAGGGCTTATAACATATAAGATATCATAACATTGTTGTGGCTTTCTTACACCTAGGATCCGTGGCGCAATGGTAGCGCGTCTGACTCCAGATCAGAAGGTTGCGTGTTCGATTCACGTCGGGTTCAAATCCCCGATCCAAACGGATCTCCTTTTTGCTAATTTATCCTTCTGCTAATTTTTTTGGTAATTCGTCTAATCTCCACCACTCATCTATACCACTAAAACCATTCCCAACAGCCGATCCTCTTTTTTTTTGGCTAATTTTTCAGTAATTCGTCTTTTTTTTCCTGCTAAAATTTTTGCAATTCGCCTAATCTCCACGGCTCCACCCGGCTACCCCTGGCCCTATCCCCTTCCTCTCCCCTACCCAGGCGACAGCGGCTGAGCGCCTCCCTCCCAGCGCTGCCATCGCAATTCTCCATTGCCAGCCACAGCGCAGTCCAATGCAGCACTAGACCCTAGCATTCCTTTGGTCCAACCCGATGCTTGCCTGCTCAAGCACATCAACACCATGGCCGCAGCGGCAGCCGCCGTCCCCGTGCCCAGTCGCGGGCGGCGCCGCCCCGCGCCATGTGGCACTCGCGGCCAGGGGCAAGCGGCGGGGTGCGGGCGCCGCCGGAGAGGAGGGGGTGGACGAGGCGGCGGAGGCAGCGGAGCTGGTGCGCTCGGTGCTGCGGAGGACGGCCGGCGGCAAGGAGCGGCTGGTGCCGGTGCTGGACCGCCACGTGCGGGGGGTCCGCACCGAGCACTGCTTCCTCCTCTTCGAGGAGCTCGGCCGCCGCGATGCCTGGCTCCAGTGCCTTGAGGTGCGCTCCTGATTCCCAGCATACTACTCCTTGACTTAGGATTGGTGTGGAGTGGACAATGGAGACTGCATGCTTTGCGCATTGCAAAACCTTTGGTTAACAACTTATTAGGCCAGTCTCAATGCATGTTTCATGAGAGTGTCATGCATATTAAATAGGGTGCCATATAAGCAAAATTGCTGACTTGGAGTTTCATCAGATGAGAGAGGAGTTTCATCCCCATGAAACTCATGTGGCTCGGTTACTAGTTTATAGCTGAGTTATGAAACTATGCATTGAGACTGGCCTAGGATTGGTATAATATATGTAAATTATGAGCCATTCCCTGCATGTGTGATAAATAACTTTGAGCTGGTGCTAGTTGAGTCCAATGTTTTCGTTCTCCAAAACAATAAAGAATGAACTACTCAAAATCTAGCTACTGACACTGATTATTGAATCTTATCATGCATTGCATTTTCTATATCCTCAGCAGCCTCTCTGTGAAAAAAGAAAAGAAAAAAAGGTACCACCACACTTCATTCAGAGTAAAGTGTAGCTGTGGTTCTTCGAGATCTCAGGGCAACTTTAGTGTCTAGCACACACCAGAATGGCAGAACATGTCCAAATCATAAAGCATAGCTAAGCAAAATTTACTCCAACAAGCAATTGTCAGCACCCAAACATGAGGCTCACTAAATTTCAGCATGTTGGTATTTTTATTTTTCTGTTCATTCCATGTCTTCATGTTCTGCTAGGTTTTCAGATGGATGCAGAAACAACGGTGGTATGTTGCTGACAACGGCATCTACTCCAAGTTAATATCTGTGATGGGAAGGAAAGGCCAGATACGGATGGCAATGTGGTTGTTCTCTCAGATGCAGAACAGCGGGTGCAAGCCGGACACTTCTGTATATAACTCTCTTATCGGCGCACATCTGCATTCACGGGACAAGAGTAAGGCTTTGGCCAAAGCTCTTGGATATTTTGAGAAGATGAAGTGTATAGCGAGATGCCAACCGACTATTGTGACCTACAACATTCTTCTAAGGGCTTTTGCACAGGCTGGTGACACAAAGCAGGTAGACATCTTGTTCAAGGATCTGGATGAAAGTGTAGTCTCCCCTGACATATATACTTACAATGGAGTGCTTGACGCATACGGGAAGAATGGCATGATCAAAGAGATGGAATCTGTGTTGCTGCGGATGAAAAGCAAGCAATGCCGTCCAGATGTGATCACATTCAATATACTCATAGATTCATATGGGCGAAAGCAGATATTTGATAAGATGGAGCAGGTGTTCAAGAGCCTACTGCGATCAAAGGAGAGGCCTACACACCCGACGTTTAATTCCATGATAACAAATTATGGGAAAGCAAGGCTCAGAGAGAAAGCAGAGTATGTGGTTAAGAAGATGGAAGAATTGGGATACAAACCAAACTATGTGACACAAGAATGCCTCATCATGATGTATGCTCATTGTGATTGTGTCTCAAAGGCCCGGCAAGTGTTTGATGAGCTTGTGAGCTCACAAAACAAAGTGCAACTTTCTTCGTTGAACTCGATGCTTGATGCCTACTGCATGAACGGCTTGCACACAGAAGCAGATCAGCTGCTGGATACTGCACTGCAGAAATGTGTTGTGCCCAATGGTTCGACCTACAAGCTGCTCTACAAAGCCTACACCAGGGCAAACGATAAGGTACTAGTGCAGAAGTTGCTCAAGAGAATGAATAAACAGGGGATTGTCCCGAATAAAAAGTTCTTCCTGGATGCTTTGGAAGCATTTGGCACCTCTGAGAGGAAACCCAGGACATCACCAGCCATAAACTCTGCAAGCAAACTAGGTGCAGATTCTGCTGGTGATTCAGAATCAGGTACTTCTAACAAGCCAGAGGTAAGCGTTTGGCAAGTAGCTGCTACATAAGGCTGTTGGTTTGAACAAGCTCGTCAAATTACCTGACATCAGGAAGAATAGATTTGATCTGCACCAGAACCGTTAATATAGTGTACTTGGAGCTACAGCAGTTCCTCTACTCCCAACAGGAACAGGACGCTCCTTTCCCTACTGAAGAATGCTGAGACCTTTTGTGCTTCGGCAAAATCTGCTTGTACATGTACTCTGTTATTAGAAGTAGGTATTTTTGTTTCTAGTCATCGTTGGGCATCACAAAGTTCCGGCTCTCTGTACTCTTCGATTATTATGATAGGTCTGTCATCTCCCAGTACTGGGAACTGGAATGACATGCATGCCGCAGCATATTGTTTCAGAAAATGTTTGCTTTTGCAAAACACGAAGCAACATAAGGCCATGTTTGAATATATTAGTTAGCTAGCTATTAGCTGCTAACTATTTAGCTAGCTAATATTAGCAAAAGGCTGTTCGGATCCACCGACCAGCAACAGGTTATATGAGTGTCATGTAGGGCTATCTATACTAAAAGTTAATACTATTGAAGAAGTTGACTTAGAGCTAGCAATTAACTCTAACCATTGCAGGTGCCCTAA
>Ga0182004_10000451_pt1 | contig 24727 bp, 13 predicted proteins | sample Sormic07211540_1_FD_120479 | JGI IMG/M metagenome (GOLD analysis project Ga0182004, IMG submission 120479) | Endophyte microbial communities from Sorghum bicolor roots, Mead, Nebraska, USA - 072115-40_1 MetaG | ecosystem: Host-associated > Plants > Roots > Unclassified | place: USA: Nebraska...
CAGACTGCAATAATTCTGGTGTATCTCAAGTTCTGATCATGCAACGTCTATCAAATTTTTCTGGGAACAACTAGACTTCAAGATATTTCTCTGACCGCAAGGATCACCCTCGTACCTATACAAAACCAACTATAGGAAGAGCTGAGTGGAGTAACACGTACTATTATGTGCCGCGGTCAAAAGGTACATGCCCACCTGACGTCGCTTCACGATGTTTACGTCACCCGTGTCGTCTCGGCGGCAGGCAATCCCTCCGATCTCTCGTTCTCGCGCATCACGCCGGGATCAGCAGCCCCGCGCCCCCCGGCCCGTACCCGTTCGTTGCGCCTTCACCTCTCATGCAGTGCCGGTGACGTCCACAGGCGCAGCAGCAGCCAGCAGGTGGCGAACCGAAGCATCTGGCTGGCCGGGCCAGGCCACGGCGGAAGCGGACATGCCATCGTGCGCGCGGGCCGACCGACGGCGACGCGGCCGCTGTAAAACGATGGGCTCCGGAGCATCCCCGATCGAGCCCGGCCACCGAGGAACGATCGAGCTGATGAGGATCAGTAGATTCTGCGCTATCCGGGGGCCGGCCGGTGGCCATCGACGTGACCGCCGGCAGCACGATCGGTGGTAAAATTATTGTACCACGAGCGCGCGCGAAAAGCCGCGAATCTGGGGGCCGATTGGGCCGCGCGCGCGCGTTGCGAAGTCGACGCCGGGGGGAATCGCCTCGGTGCGCCGGCCGGAGCCGGACGGCCGGCGATCCGGCGTACGTAGAAAGTAGTGTGGCGACTGGCGAGTGCGCGCTCGACGACGATCTCCGCTGCACTCCTGGCCAGACGACGAGATGGTGCCACGTAGTACGGTCGCCCATCGTGTGTCCCCACGTACGTACTAGTAACGTTTCTGCTGGTGCCTTCTCTCTCGCGCGCGGGAATGGTAGCTGGAGAGATCGATCGAGTTGGCGCCTTTGTCGTTCTCGGTAGGTACGTACGGTGCAACACGGGGAGCTAGCTAGCAAGCAGTGCGCTGCAGCGCACGGTTGCTTGTCATGGGCCTGCCATGCATGGCCGGCACCAAGCTGCCCATGCCTGCGCATGCATGCACGGCGGACCACGCTAGCTAGCTAGCATCAGTTTTTTAGGGTGTACATGTTGGACATTGCTTATCTATACCGTTGAATATGCATCGAGATGTGTGAAACAGTGGGAAGAAATGTGAACATAGTTGAGAGAAGTGCAGCAGCACGAATCTCAGAGCATATTTAGATGGTCCAGATAAACAATGCTGAGCATGTACATGCTGCATTGCATTATTGGGAGAGGAGGAGGTGTCCCCCCGCACTGTTTCGTCGGTACGCACACGTAGTACGAACGAACGACGAGCACACCAATCAGGCCGGCACTCTCAGGTTGCGAGTCGGCGTCTGATGGACACGCCCTATTTTGGGCCGGTTGCCGATGACACGACACGGGCGCGCTGTGGTACAGCCTGTACGACTGTACGAAGTGGCATGGCGATCGGGTACGTGACCAGTGACCTGACGACTGCTGGTGACCAGTTCGCACGTACCGACTCGGGCGCATGGTGCCGCCGCGAGGGATGGGGGGTGTAGGGTGATGCATGATGGACGTCTGAGCTGAGGCCCGGCTCCAGCACACTGATTAGGGCGCAACCGGTGAAATTATTATTATGGGCTCTCGTTATCCGGCTAGCGCTTGGTGATAGCACGAAGGGGACGTGCACTGGCACCGGCATGGGCTTCACCTGGTTCTGTTGTGCTCAGTCAGATCCAGATCAAACAGCTAGCCCTCCCTGTCTCCCGTTCTCTGCTCTGCGCTCTCTCCAGTTTACACTTTCCATCACTTCGCTGTGTCTGTTGTAACGAAACCGACGTGCAAGGAAAAAAGTTCATTTCACTTCTTAAATTATCGTTATATATAGTTTGTTTTTTTTTTCTTTCGCGTCAAATTCTAAAACAAGACATTTTATCCCCTAAACTTCTAAAATTGTTCCAATTATCTAATGTCTTGTTTTTTAAGTTGTTTTGAATACGGTTTGTCTTTTTTAGAAAAATAAAAATAAAAATCAGACTACAAATGATAGTTTAGTGGAATAAATGTACCTTTTCGATTAAGTAAGTTATAATATAATGGAGTGAAACGTCGATGAGTATAAAGTTGGCCTTCTTGGAGGTTGGCCGCCTCAGCCCAAGATTCAACATTGGCCCAAACTTTGCAAGCCCGCTTTGCGACCCAATAGTGGTACGGAAATCAGCAGCGGGCTGAATAACGCAGCTACCCAAGCGACGTGGGCCCAAATCGAAAGAAAAGCAATTGAGAGAACTTTGGACAAGCAAGCCCATGTCGTCACCATCATAGCGGTTCGGCTCGGCCAGAACCGTCGACGGTGACCCAGTCCGGTGGCTCGCTTCCTCTCCGACCGACTCCTTCCTCCTCTTCTGACCTCCGGAAGCACCATGGAGAACGCCGCCGCGAACCCTTCCGCTGCGGCCGCCGCTGCGGCAGGGAACGGCGTCCAAGCATCGGGGGCCGGAGGGGAGCGGCCGGAGGACGCGTCGAAGCAGAACCTGGCGCAGGTGACGAGCTCGATCCAGAAGACGCTGGGCCTGCTCCACCAGCTCAACCTCACAGTCTCCTCCTTCAACTCTGCCTCCCAGCTCCCCCTCCTCCAGCGCCTGTGAGTTGCCCGGAGATCACTCTATTCAGTTCCGCCCCCGCCCTGTCCTGCGGCTTTGCCTCGTGCTTCTTTGTGTGGGCGCTGTCATTCTTAGGGTTTGCGTTGCTGTTGACTGTTGTGTGCGTCGTGGCTCAGGAACGCGCTCGTGGCCGAGCTCGACACGATGCAGAAACTCGCCGAGGGGTGCAACATCCAGGTGCCCATGGAGGTTGTCAAGTGAGCTCCTCGGTTTCATAGCTTCACTCATCTTGACCTGTTCTATGGTATGGTTATAAGTGTTTCGTGTGCTGTTAGTTTGATCGACGATGGGAAGAATCCCGACGAGTTCACTAGGGACGTTCTCAACAGCTGCATCGCCAAGAACCAGATCACCAAGGGCAAGACTGACGCTTTCAAGGTATGGATGCATTGGATCCTCTCAATCATTGCAGAGATCGGTTGACATATACACATTTACATGCAATGTAGACAATTTTGTACTAGGAGTTAGCTATGGAGCCACGGAGCTGTTCAGCTGTCTGACTTTCAATTAATGACAATTCTGTGCTTTTTTTTTGTTACTAGTTACAATTCTTTGTCAGAAAGGAAGATTAGATCGATCCGTGCTATTTGAAACCCATGTTTCTTGTAACGAGAGTAATGTACTTCGCAACAATTGCCTAAGTGTTTTTTTTGTTGTTGAATCATGCTTATGTTGCTTACTTAATTCTGATATAAGAAATTACTAGTGTCAGGGAATACGGATGTGTTCCTTTCATCTTGGATTTCAGCAGCACATCACTTATCTTACTTGTATATCGGCATTAGAACCACCTATTTCATTCTGCTGAATTTTTTTATGGTTTGTTGTCTCTCTTTTGCCTTCCTCAATAAGAAACAGTCTGTCAGTTGTTAAAAAACATAATCTTTTTCTAACAGTTGTTCAGCCTTTTTCATGACTTCCTATTATCTTCTCTAATTAAATTTAGGTGAAACATACCATAAAAGTTTCTGTAGTACACTACTGCTCATGCTGTAGCATTATCTTGGTTTATTAGTTATTGATTTGGATATATGGAATTTCTTACATGACACTAAGTATATCATGTGTGCAAGGCATATGTGGCTGCAAGGTCCTAGTTTGTTTAATCTTATGGTTATCAGTCATACAAACAATTATAAATTGATCAGAGAACTTTTTGGTGATCACATGGGCACTGTTTTATGTGAACACTCTCATGATCTGTAACTAAATTAGCAACTCTATTTTTTCCGCATTTGATCTGGGGGTTAATTCACTTATGTTGCATCTAATTATAAAAACATGAATTTGCTCAATTGTAAGTTGGTTTATTTCAGAGTCTAAGGAAGCATCTTCTTGAGGAGCTTGAACAAGCTTTCCCGGAGGACGTAGAAGCATACAGGGAGATACGTGCTACGTCCGCTGCTGTAAGTGGAAACACGATTGGCCTTGTCTGATATTTCTACAGCATCCAAACAATATGTACTTTCCTGTTTATTGAGCCTAATAATTTTTTTACCTTTGTTGATAAAATGATATTTCTAGCTTAATTAGGGACGAAATGAACCTATGTCTATGTCGTGGCCAGTGCCATGACGGGATAAACACCACCAGGAAGATGGCCTGGTGGAATCGGTGTGAGGTCTAGATTATAGATCAAAGGGACGAACACAACATTGGAACTAGATTGATTGTTTCTTGGTTGCCTTGAGTGATACATCTCCTCTCCATACATAGAGAGGATTACTTGACTCCTATAGAATAGATCCAATGTACTACTAACAAATTTGATCATATCTCTACTTAACCCTGAACCTGAGGGAGGTGTGCTATGGTTTGCGGCTCAGCCCAAAGGGCCCAGATGGTTGCTGATAACATTATACACCTTTATCTATAAGTCGCCTTCTAAAAGCTATGCTTGGTGTTTAATGTTTAATTTAACTGGCACGAAATTTATTCTTTATATTAAATTTCTATTTTAACTTTATACGTTCAGGCATGTTCCGATGAGTTCAAATGTTGGCAGGGGAAAGTTTGTAGGTGAATTTAAAATCTATTTTAAGTTTATAGGACAATTTGTTTCATGCCCTCACTTTGAAGTCCAATGGTGAATTTGCCCTCATTATTTTTGACTTGGTGATTTTGCCTCTGGTTTTCAAAATGGAGGTAGAGTATACCCTTGTTCCATTAACGGGGCTTGAGCAGTGTCCTAATGGGGCTTTAACAGTGTCAATTGAAGTGTAAAAACTAAAAAGACTAGTTTGCTCATGCGAATTTGCCCTTTTTTTCTAAGTTCATGGTGATTTTACCCTAGTTTTAACATATAATGTTTCAAAAGTACTCTGGCAGATATGTAAACAGTTTTGACAACAAGACTCGACCAAATATGCATACATTTCAAATCAGTGCAAATTTTGACAGCAGTATGACAGAATCGGTCATAATGCCAGGGTTATTTCTCAAAATCTGAATATTTATATATCTGACTGGTATCTTGTGACTGATCACCATGTTTTTAGTGTGCCCACAACAGTGTTGATATCTATCTATCTGGATATTTTCTTTACTGAATCATTTAACAAATTATTAAAAATAATAATAAATGTTGTGCAAGTACTACCTGGATCAATTCTCCATTTCCTGATATTTTGACTGTCTATTTCCCATTAGTAATTGGCAGTGTCGTAGGGTTTGCTCCATGTGTCTTCATTTCTTGACATACTGTTTTAAAATAATCCTTCTATTTCAAGTTGTAGTCTTTTCAGTTTTATCATAAGTCCAACTTTTCTAACTTTGACCAGATGACCAAGTTTATAGAAATAATATATTAACACCTCGAATATCAAGTAAATGCACTATCAAAATATATATCATGGTGTAGCTAATGAATCTTGTTTGATGTTGTAGATGCTTATGCTTTTTTCTGTAAACTTGGTCAAAGCTAGAGAAGTTTGACTTCGAACAAAGCTAAAACGACTCACAATTTGGAACTGAGTAATTAGAACAATCGTGTGCATATAATTCTTTTGTATTAGGTAAAAGCATGACTTTACTCAACCTGTAGCAACATACAATGAGCATGTCTTTAGGTTGTCTGTTTGATGTACAAGGTAAAGTCTTCTTGTGATATTTAATGGATCAGAATCTGCAGGCAAAATTCAGTTAACTTTTGCAGTTATGGTCTAATGAAAGACCAAGCCATTTGAATTTAGTAGTTGTTTCATGTCTGTATGGAACCTGGCTATCAGACATGGAACTTGTTTGCAGTTTGAACTTTCAGGGTATCGGTATTCAGTACAACAAACTCATAATGTAATGTACTCCCTCTATTCCAAATTTAAGACGTTTTGGCTTTTCTAGATACATACCTTTTAATATGCATCTAGACATAGTTTATATGAGTATATCTAAGTTCATAGCAAAAGCAATGTATCTGGAAAAGCCAAAACGTCTTATAGTTCGGAATGGAGGGAGTAACTTGTTTGTACAGTTTTAAACTTACAGTGCATCGGTACATCAAGGCAGGAGTCTAAGGCTAGGCATAAAAACAGAAGCACAGATCAATGGATCCCAGCCCCTGCCAAATGAACCGTAGTCGATCCTTGCTGTTGTGATTGCAGTTTCTTCAAAATGTCTTATAGTTTGGAATGGAGGGAGTAACTTGTTGGTACAGTTTTAAACTTACAGTGCATCTGTACATCAAGACAGGAGTCTAAGGCTAGACATAAAAACAGAAGCACAGATCAATGGATCCCAGCCTCTGCCAAATGAATCGTAGTCCAATCCTTGCTGTTGTGATTGCAGTTTCTTCACCCCCCCGCCACCACACACACACCCACCCACCCACCCGCAAGTGCTTCTGTGCCTGACTGATCTTGGCATCTTGCCCTGCAACGCCCTGGCCGTTGCTTGCGCACTGCACTACCACAGCTGTCTCCAGCACTGCCGCTAAGCCAGTTACTCGTGCACCCTGCAGCCTGCAGGCCATAGGAAAGACCGAGAGGATAGGGGATCATGGCCTCATGGGTGAGATAGCCTTCTAGATAAGGCTAGGGACAGCATAGACCATCCCCATTTTCCTCTCTTCATTTCATTTGTTTAAACCGACTCCTACCACTAACAGAGTCTAAAATAGAGCAAAGGTGCCTTCGGTTGGGCCTGTTTTTTGAGCTGCAGCTTTTGGGCTTTTGTCTCAAAAGCTGGTTTTCTGCCTTGTGGCTATTGGATTTTTGCTATTGGCTTTTGTAATAATATTTTAGCTTCTCAACACACCAAAAGCCAGAAAAGCTCCTCTCAGCGTGCTTTTCAGCTTTTAGTTCATTTCCTCAAAAGCCAGCTCAACGACAGGCCCTAAATATACAGGGGCAAAATCACAAAGTTCAAGAAGTAAAGGCAAAATAACATTTAGACTTCAGAGCAGGGGCAAGAAGACTAATCCCCCTTAAATGTTTGATGGCATGGTTCTGCTGTAGGCTGGGTGATACCTAGTGCAAATTGGAGCTACTAGTTTTCTTAGGCGGGATGGGGCGGGAGGGTGGTTCCTAGTCCCTAAGCGTACAAACTAGGAGTAGGTGGCCGTCTTTTAGAACAATGCTGTTAGTGTTAAGATTCAACAGAGAATTAAATGACATAATTATTTTTGAATTTTACAGAAACTCCCTCTATATTCTTTTATAAGGCGCACACACATACCAAGATTCAGCTTTAAATCTTTGACTAATAATTTAGCTAAATTTCTAATTATTATGAATTCATAGTACAAATTTGATACGGTTAGATTTGTAATCAAATGTTCTATTCAATTATCATAAATTTGGAAGCATAAACAATATAATATAAAATAAATAAGTGGTCAAAAGTGTAGTTTGGGAGACTGTGTCATGTCAAGTTGTGCCTTATAAAAGAAAACAGAGGTAGTGTTAGATAATCTGGTATCACTATCAACTAGACTTGATTTTCTCAACATCTTATATCCGTAAGAAGCTGCCTAGTATTGCCAGGTGCTGGCTAGTATTGCGCAGTTCCTGTGCAGGTAGAGCCTTTTCTTTATCCTGAAATGTCCACAAACTCAACTAACTAAACTGGACCAATTGGTATCTGTTTTCATGATACTGCAGGAGCTGATAGTTACCATTTTGTCGTATTTTTAAAAATTAATTAGCAATTGGTATTGTAAGAAAGGTGAAAAGCAATTGATTCTGTGAGAAATATCTAGGCTTCATAATATCCTGCCGCTTGTTTGGGTTTCTAGAAACCAAGTTTTGTCAAACATTGGTAATTGTAACATCCGCAGATGTGCCTCAGCTGTTGCTTCGGTGGTTCCTCATTTGTTCTTGTTGCATAACTTCATAAACCCCATTTATGTGCAGGAGGCAAAACGGTTGGCTCAGTCCCAGGGTACTCTGCCTAATGGAGATGTCAAAGTGAAAGCTGAGCATTGAGGGAAGGGTACGACTACAGAGGGCAAGTTTACTATCTCTGTTTAGTTTGGGGATGGCTTTGTTAACGAGAAACTTGCATAACTTTTTATTGCACTTTCCCTTCATACGATTGATCAGTGAATCTGTACATATTATCATAGCAGTGTGGCACAATGTATTCAACTTTAACGTATAACTTTTAGAAGAAGAAAAAAACTAACCAATGACTGAAATTAATTTCTTTCTGCTGCATTGTCATATCTAGTTCATTATGTGCTCTGCTAGCTCAATATACGATATGAAGCTAGAGGGATACATACGGTTTTACCTGTGTGTTCGAGAAAAGAAATGTGAACCATGACAGTGCGGGATATAATTAAATGTTTTGCTCTATTTTGGTAGATTTTTTCAAGAACAACTACTCTTAGGGTTGGGGAGTGCTGCATAATTACTCAGTGTAGTGAATAGTGATATAATGCAAGTCACAATTAAAAAAATTATACTCCCATGGAATATAAATCATGAATAAATTTTAAGTTGTTGAGTTTGGAAATGTGAAAATCATATGAATAGATTTGTTTTGAAAAATATTTTCATAAAAATATATAAATGCCATTTTTTGATAAATATTTTTATAAAAATAAGCATTCAAATTTAAGCTTTGGAGACCGTGTTGTTTTTCTAAACGGTTTTCTTTACGGGTATGAAAGGCGAATTCATTAACACTTTTGGTTCCCCAAGGTGTTGGAGCCCCAACCCTGGATGCCCGGAGACGCGGGGTTATGTCCGGCCGGCTGGACCCTAACGACGGGCAATGTGATTTTCTCCGGAGAAAAAACTCATGTTACCTCCTTCAACCTTCATGAAAGTTTGTTTTATTTTTTCCTGAACTCTAAAATCAGGTAAAACACTTTCCTTAATATTTAAAACTGTTCATCTTCCGCTGCTTCTGCGCTTGGGCTGACCTGCTCCGTACGAGAACTCCGCTAGGCGCTAATTCCGGGGGCGTGTTGGGGAAAAAGGTTTTATGCGACGGCGTCGCAGGGATGCCGACGTGCGACACCATGAGGTCGTCTGATGCGGTCGGATCACAGTAACGAGCAGAAGAGAGATCGATAAGCAAAATCACGAGACTAATCATAACTCATATCTATCCAACTGCTTGCATAGCACTCTCTATGGGTGCAATTTTCTTTTCATGTCCTTCTCTGGGAGCGCTATAGGGAACTTATCAACGAGTAGCAGCTTTATGTAAACACACAGAGCGTCGGGTCAACCGTTGGTAGGCTGAATTTAGCCGTTGGAATTTGATGGAGTAACGGGCTACCAGCCCACTAAGATCATGATAGGATCGTGGCTAGGTTTTCGGCCGGAGCCGAAGAGAATGGACACATAGAGGGTGTTTGTGAGGGTGGCTCAGTTGGGCTCTGCGCTTCCGGGCTGCAAGTGCGCGTGTTTACGCACTTCTTGGCCCAGCGCGTAGCCTGGCCCCCTGCAGTCAAAACAGCTCTCTTAGCCTGGCTCTAGAGATACGCTTGGGATAGACGTTGTTTTGGAGCCAGGCTCCTCGCGGCGCATAACAGGGGGCAAGTGGAGAGCAAGATAGTTGTATTTTGTGTTGGCCCGGCTCTAACATAGTTCACAAACACAGTCTCATCTGGACCGGACTTTTTGCATAATGGAAGACAAACATGGGTTGTTGCAGTATTTAGGACTGGTCTAACATGGCCTGGGCCTAGCGAGCAAGCTAGGCTGACTACCCTCACAAACACCCCATAGAGTACAATTTTAGCCCACTAAGATCATGATGGGGGCTTTTGGTTGGAGGCCCAAGAGAATGGACATACAGGGTACAAATTTGTACTCTGTTCACATGCTAAGCCAGTTGGCAGTTGTCCCTAGATTAATTCCATGAATTAGCCTATACCCTATATACTACATAGGATAGATTTCCTTTTTCGTGATTGTTTCTTTACTCTCACCTGAATAATATAACTGAAAAATGGTTGCCATTATGCTTAGGTAGGTGGTTGATTTGCCTTTTGATGATTTATCTTTGTCATGCATTGTGAGTACGAGAGTAATCAATCCCTTCAAAAAAAAAATGTGATAGTCACTGTGCTTAGCTGATGAAGTAAGCTTGACATTGATGTCTGCTGCGAATAGATATAGTCTATATAAAAACTTATCAAAGATGCAGAGGATCTTTTAGACGTATGAAAGACTCATGAGCAACCATATGACATGGGTTTGTTTTGAAAGATATTCAGTGGGTACATCCAAATATGGATAGCTGAGATCATTTTCTTTTCTTTTTTTATAAGATCATTCTGATACTTTGAATTGATTGTTCCAAACGCGAAGGCGCTGGAGCTTCTAATCAGTGAACAAATTCCTGACCAATAAATTAGCAAGTAATGGATCACTAAACAAGTCGAAGGTGGTAATCGTATCCACTTACGAATGAGAAAATTTTGTAGCAGTTGTTTGATGCCTTGCTAAACTGTACTCCGCAGTAACAGTGTTACTTGTACGTTGCCGTACCATGTGCGCCCATTACTTGTGTGAGTGCTCCGTAACTTGTTTAGCGTCGACACCTATTGCCATCTGATGACACTCTTATTATAATGGGAGAGTCATACTAATTGCGTGTTCGAGCCTCTCTGATTTGAATGTATTGCAGCATCCTCTGATTAATAATTCATCTCTATATAGTCTGTAGATGTTATTAGCTGTACAAGGCATATTACTATCGTGGGTTCAACAAATAAAATAAAAAAGCTATATATATTACCCAAGGCGGCCGCGTGTACATCTGATTACGCCAGAAACCTTTTCACTCGATCAAGAGCAGGCTGTACATGTGGCTCCATTTGTCGCTGGATTAGGAAATCCATGCCACTAATCTGCATTAAATTATCTCTCCCGCTCCCGCCTGGCCTTCCCCTTCTCCGATGGGGGGCCTTTCGCTTTGACAGGGACGCGTTGCTTATAATACGTGGATCATGAGCTGTCACGTTTGAGTGGAACCCATATCGGTTAGATGGAAGCAACGCTAACCACCCTCACGATAACACGACAAGCGCCTGTGATATTCTGGAGCCTCCCCTCATACAAATATATATATAACCTGTATATAGACCCTTCTCTGGATTCTTTTTTTTTTAGGTCCTGGAATTCTAGTATCAAAGTACTCTAAATTGTCACCGTGTGACATGTCACTATATGCCATGGGGCCGGCGCGGCAGCAGCTGAGGGCGAGAGAAAGAGACCGCCTCGCCGAATAAATCAGCTTGAATTCGACGGGTTGCGTATGCGTCCGAACAAACAGCGGGTGATTTGGTCTTATATTAATTACCGGCAGTAACTTGCTCGAGTGTGTAACCTGTTCCTTGTTCGCGAAGAAGGCGAAATCAGCATTGGCAAAATAGGCTCAGTTACCACGTTTATTTTAAGAAAAAAAAAATGCTGAGAGCTCTTTTTACCACGTTTGCATGTGTACACTGGTCGCTGACAGGAGGACTCCTAGGATAACTATTGTGGGGTAAAAGTTTTGTCGCTTCTACCTAGGATAAGTACGTACGTCTCGGTAAATTAGGGCTAGGGTAGACCAGATGAGGTCGATCTTAGTGTCAAGCGTCACGCGTTGACTTCATTTGCAACGGAGTCGTCGAGGTTCCAAGTTTAGAATTGATAAAAATTGACTATCCAACATGGAGTTGGCAGAGTCGTGCTCGTGCATCAACCAGCATGCATGATTTTACTTAACATCAGTTCCCTCGTTCGATGCGACACGGCCTCGAATCATAAGCTTATTCAAGTACAATCACGGAAACATAACCCTTCCTTAGGGATTGTTGTACGAGGATGAGCGCGCATGTCCGCCGTTGATCGTTACACGATCTGAATTTCAGTCAATGCAACGAGAAGTGACATAAATTAACAACGGGAAACTTCACTCGCATGTACCAAACATATATATTTCCATACACAATAAGTTACGATATTATCGAATCATTTCTTTTGGCAAACCAAACTTTATCATATTTCAATCAAAATTATTTGAGTGTGCCTTGGCTCCTTTAATTTGCTTGCAAGAGGGAGTAGTGCACGATATGATATATTTATATGTTTGCCGCAACTCCGAAGTCGTTTTGGTATTTTCTTCAGGTAAAATACATTTTCAACCTTCAAGTGACACATAAAGTTCAATAGTGATTTGTATAGAGTTATGACTTATATTTAATTGAAATAAATAATAAACACGACTACAAGCAATAACACAATAGAAATATGAATAAATCAGTTCAAATAACTATATATAAAAATCATAAATAGGTATATATAATTTTGGAAAACAAATTGGTACAATTTTCATATTTTTGATTTCAAATAAATTGTTTGTGGGTTTTTAGAAAATAAATTAGATATTATTTTTATAAAATAGAAAATCACCATTGATACCAGCAAGAGGATTAAATTTATCTAATTTTTATAGTTGGAGCCTTAGAGTACACCCTCTAAAAGATGACGTTATAGGATACATGCTGGTTAAATTTTCTCTACTTCGATTAAATTTTTAAAAAATATGTGCAATATTTTTATCTTTAAATAAATTTATTATGATAGTATATTTAACGATTTATCTAATGATACTAATTATGTATTATAAATGTTATTACTCTTTTATATATAATTGGTCAAAGTAAAAAAACTAACTTTGAGCAAGGGCAATGACACAGGTCGCTGCGGGCGAAATAAACCCCATCGTGGCATTTCATTTAATGCGCCATCGGTATGCAGAGTCACATGCAGCCAATGGAGAATAAGTGGAGCAGGAGAACAACAAATGGGAACATACGCCTGCGCATACCGCTCATTTCAAGCCGGCGTTTTACCAGACGTCCGCTCCGCATTCTCTACCGGCGTTTTACCAGATGTCCGCTCCGCATTCTCTCTCCTTTAATCTCTCTGCCAGCTAGGATTCAACCCGTTTACAGTCGGTCATAAGCTCTTAGGAAGCGAGAATAACTTTTATTTTAGAGTAGTTAATGTTGAAAATTGAACTACTATAGTTCGAGGTTGAAAATGTATTTTATCCTCCCTCTCTTTTTCGATGAACGCTCATTCAAATTTTGCTTGCAGTTGTACCTTGGTTTGCCGTCCCTTAACATGAGTGCGATCCAGACTAAACTCACTAAACTACACTAGCTAGAGATCTCTTACCAATCAAATTAAAAATAAATATACAATGCATTTCGGCTTGACCTAGCTAAACAACGCGCCTTCCTTATCATGTGCATAAAAGAATGGCTGCATGCATGTTACTTGTGTGATCTGTGCCACCCTGTACCCTCCCCCCGTACTGTACTGAGCCTTGCTGTTCGATTCCCTTCCCCTCCCTCTCCTGCTCGATTAAGAATCTCTCCATCCACGTCGGCATCTTTTTTGCAACCTGTACTTTCATGTTCTCTCTATCTAATAGCTAGCTAGCTGTTCATCTGCTACTATCTTTGGGCGAAAGAACGGACCAAGAAAGCAGCCATTGAACATGCTTGGCGAATATATAAAATTGACTAGCTCGCATGTGACCTTCTCTATAAGCTCGTTTGATCTTTCTCTACATGTTCCTGGATTACATGATCTGACAGCGACGACAAGGATGGAAGACGTGTGGGAGAGAAAAATTCTTTTGCATGCATGATGATCGATGACGAGATCGAAGAAAGAAACTGCTTGATGGACAGACCTGGACCTTGATCTACTGAAGCTATGTACATCGTCGCTCTGTGCTGATGATCTGCTACGAACTCGTATTCGTCCTTAATTACGTGCTTGGACGGAATTGAACCGAGTGACCCGCTTGTGATCGTCGTATGATCGATCACTCACTGAGGGACTCGAATTCCCACCATTGCGAGCTGCTGCAGGTCTGCTCCGTCGTCGACGATGGCCAGCAGCTGGAGGAGTGGAACTGGAACGGCTGGTGCTCCGGCGGCCCCGACGACGACGTGAAGCCAGCTGCGGTCGGCTGCGCGGACGGCCGGAAGAGGGCTCCCACGTCGTCGTCCGTGAAGTGTGCGAACTTGCCACCGCCACCGCCCTCGGACGAGTAGAGCGCGGCCCCGGCGGCGTCCGTGAACTCCTCCTTCATGCCGCCGACGCCCGAGCGCACGTCGTCCCCGGCGCCGGCGTCCGCATTGCCTCCGTACTTGCCCCGCGGCTCGTGCAGCATCTCGGCCAGCTTCTCCAGCTGCACGCAACGCATTCAAGAACCGATCGATCGTTAGGGGAAAAAATGAACTTGAGGACATGTATGTATGATCATCTGAGAGCATATATGCAACGGATCAACACGGGGGGCGCGCGCGCGAAAGAGGGATGGGAGATGAGTGACGACGAGGTTGGCACCATCGATCCTGACCTGCTTGAGGAGCGCGTGCTTCTCCTTCTTGAGGGACTCGTAGCTGCAGAGGAGCGCGTCGTAGTCGTCGCGGAGCGCCGAGTACTCGCGCTCCAGCTGCTTGGACTTCCAGCGCGCGCGCTTGTTCTGGAACCAGATGGCGACCTGGCGCGGCTGCAGGCCGAGCTCCCGCGCCAGCTGCAGCTTCTGCCGGGGCTCCAGCTTGGTCTGCGTCGCGAACATGGACTCCAGCGACTTGATCTGCTCCTCGCTGAAGCGCTTCTTGTTCTTGTCCAGCGCGCCGCCGCCGCCGCCTTTGCCTCCCTTGCCTCCAGCGCCGCCCACCTCCATCATCCACTCCGGCACGTCGTCCTCGCCGTCCATGGCCACGCACGCACGCCTCTCGGATCACGAGCTCACTCCCTCAGCTCGAGCTAGCTCGCTGAAGTAGCTAGTAGTAGGCTGCTGCCTGCTGGGCAAGACGAGGAGGAGGAGGAACGGAAGGGAGGCAGCAGCTAGCCCGATCGATCACAGGCGAAGGCGAGCTGGGCGAGATCGACTAGTTTAATCGCCTTGATGGCAACGGCGTGGCCAATGGAGCGCGGTGGCGTGCGCGCGCGCGGCCTGTCCCTCTCCAGTCTCCTCCCCCCCTGGTCTCTATAGCTAGCTAGCGAGCGAGCGCTGTGCCGCGCGGCCCCGCGCCCGCGCGTCGCTGTCGCGGGGCAGACAGAGGCCGGGAATTCGCTTCCGATCCCTATCCCTCCCTCGCCCAGTCTCGTTCGCTCCTCCCCCTCTCTGTTCAAAGCCGGAGACAGAGGCCAGCGCCAGCTCGCATGCCGGTGGCGGCCACGTATATATCGGCGCCCGCGCCACGCGCGCGGCGATTTTTACCGGTGCGTGCGAGCAAGTGGTGTTTGTTACGGCGCCGCGCGCGGGCGGGGCGGGGCGTGCCACTGCCACCTTGTTGGGCGTTGGCACTGGCAGAGTGCGAGGTCGCCGACCCGGTTGGTGCGGAGGGAGACGTGCGTACGGGGCGCGGCGGGGCGGGGATAAGGTTAAAAAAAAAAAATGCCCGCGTGGCGTCGCGTTCCTGCGCTCCGTTGCGCTGTGTTGCGTGCGCGGGGTTGGCTGGTTGGTTGGGGAGATGGGGCAGGGCGCTCCGGTGGAAGGGACGTGTCGGGCGGGCAGTGGCGGAGCTCTAGTACCTGCCGTGCCGCCGCCCGAGCCCTCGGGGAGCGCGCCGCGCGCGGGGATGTTTCCGTCGTGGTGGTTGCGCGGCGGGCGGCTGGTGTGGCACACCGTGGAGTGTGTGCGTGACCTCGCGCGCGCGCGGCGGCGGTTAACGACGCGCTGCCGTTGGCCGTTGCGCTGAATTTGGCCGGGGCCGGCGGCCGTGACGAGCGGAGGTTGCGGTGCGCGTGGCGTGCTCGATCACGAGTAACGAGACCACGAGACGCCCGCGCGCCGCCCGCGCCCACCGGGCCGGAGGGGTGTCACCAGGGCCTTGTTTCGATTCCGCGGGCGCTAGCTGCTGTTTCGTTCTGCGGAGCCGAACGACGACGCTCGCGTCTTCGCTGCCCAAAGAAACGTACTACGTACGTACGTGCTTGCAAACGGCGTCACCCAACTTGTCAGCGTTTGCAGAAATCAGCGGCGTACATTTTTGGGCTCCGGAGTACACCGCACAGTCATACACGCATCACGGTTATGCACAGTACGACGCGTCGTACAGGTACGTGCGCGAGTACTGTCGTGGCTAGGCTACGGTGGCGGCACCTATATAGAGCTATAGACACGGTCACGAAAGCTCTCCGAGCATATTCACTTGATCTGCTAATATTTAATAGTGTTTTTTTAATTATAATAAATTAACAAATAATATTTTTAGTCATGACTTATCAGCATCGCGTCTATATCCTAACAAAGACAGCGAGCAGGGCCTTGTTTACTTGAATTTTTTTTTACAAAAATGTGAACAGTAGCACTTTCGTTTGTATTGACAAATATTATTCAATTATAGGCTAACTAGGTTTAAAAAATTTAACTCGCAAATTACATTGAAACTATATAATTAGTTATCTTTTTATTTATATTTAATGTTTTATGCATGTGCCGTAAGATTCGATGCGACGGAAAATCTGAAACATTTTGCAAAATATTTGGAGATTTAAACAAGGCCCAGATGGCGCGGTGGAATTGGACAGGGAGGCGCGAGCCAGCCAGCGGTGTTATCAGCCTCCTGCCCATGTCATCCAGGTGTCCTCCTTTTCCGGTGCCGCTGGCGACTTTTGTGTGGACCGCGCGCGTGTGTGTGTGTGTGATCGCTCGTTCTCGCTCGGCAGCAAAGTCTGACACACCTGGCCTGGCCCTTGCGAGGCCACTGACCCGCCGGCCTAAACAACCAGCTAGTAGTGGTTATCGTTGATCCCTTCCCGGTTACTATCTTATCAAGTTCTGCCGACTTTGATGGCCCTTCGGATTTTCGTGTCTTGATAAGTTACCTATCGTTGACTGAATAGAGGCCTTTCGCCTTTCTTGCAGTTTGCAAATAGGATGAATGCATAGGAAATTACGTTCAGGTGCAACGTCGGACTGGGTCTGCATTTTCTATTCATGTGGGTCTGTCTGAATTTCCCTGTCATTTCATTAGACAGCTAAGAGTTTTTTTTCAAAGCCGGGCCGGGTTTATATATGTGGTTTATGGTCTACTACGTTTGAACGTGTCTTTAATTGTGCATAAGACGAATTATGTTCGGGCAGGGTATACGCACGTAGCCGCTGATCAATCAAATTAATAATGAGCTCGTCGATCCAATGCAAACTTATCCCGTCGTTTTCGTCGGGCGAATAAGCAAAACTAGACTGGAGTGGATAGCGGCGAACAAGAACCTACCCGATATGAATGCCGCCGCACGGCGCTCCACGGGCGGGGGCCCTCCTCCTGCTACGCCGGCCGGCCGATCCATCGGCATCGGACCGGCCGCGTGGTGGCCTACTGGTGATATCACGCGAGGCATGGCCGGCCGGGGCGGCGCGAGAGGGGGCAGGCAGCTCCGCTCCGCAGCGGGCGCGCGGCCAGGCCAGCGAGCGAACGAGAGGCGAGGGATCGGCCACGGCCAGCGACACGTACTGTGTACTAGCGCTACAGCGCCTCGATCGGCATGGCCGCCTCTCTCTCGATCGATGGACGGATCGACGCCCGCCGCGACCGCGAGCGCGGAATCGACAAGGGACAAGGGCCACGGCGCTACCACGTACACGCATCCCGATCCCGTCACCTGTCGGCGTCAACAGTGCAGGGATTTGGCCTCCGCTGGGCGCTGTCTGGCCGTCCCCTCCCGGTTGGCCCCGCTCCGTTCTCCCAGCTTCCACCCACCTTTCCTTCCCGGATTGGCCGCCGGACCATGGACCCATGCAGTGCTGCGCTGCGGCTAGAAATTTTGCTCCGGGAGTACAGACGCATGTAGCCGCTACAGTGCTGGCGCTTGCAGTTGCAGCTGCCCCCTGCCGGACACCGGAGTTGCGTGTGAGGTTGCGCTACGTACGCCGCCGCCGGCATCTAGCTGCCTAGCTCTACGTGCCTATACTAGCTAGCAACAGTACATCTATTGTGAGGTCACCGCCACCGGCATCCGGCAGTGGGCACTGCTCTCCATGCTGATCGCCGTAGCAATTCTGTAGCTAGCGAACGAATATCTCCGGTCCCCGATTGGCTTCTTCACTGAACCGTATGGCTGGCGAGATACATATATCGTCATCATAGTAATTCATACATGCCATCATGTGTTGTAAGAGCAACTACAATATTAAAAAAAGTGTAATCTATAAATATTAGAATATTATCTATCAACTAGCTGAAACATTATAAAAATGGTTCATAGAGCAGTCCATATGTAAAGATATTCATAGTCCTATGAACTGTCTATAAGGAATAAACAAATTATTCTTCTCTCTACTTACTCTCTCTCTCCCTCGTCTCTCATATGGACTACTCAGTTCATATACATTATGGCAACAATAATAACTATAGTCTACTGACGCAAAATTTGTTTATATACACCAACTAGTCCATATACATTGTAGTTGCTCTATCTGCAACGAGCACTACAGCCTGCCTTTTAAAAAAAGCAACCGATGATTGGTCGGCATGGTTGCGCTGAAATTCGGCTTGATGATGCTATGCTAAAATATTGTGAGGAAAAAATATTGTTCTTTTCCTGAAAAACATTGTTCTAGCCAATATTGTTTTTCTCGATCGGTCAATAGTTCTATGTGCCTTTATATTAAGATAGAGGAAAAATTTTAATATACCAAGCTAGCCTTAAGCCTTTAACGACGTTCTATAGGATCAGAAAAGTTGTATATAAACCCTCGGACTCGATATATATTGTTAGAGAAGAATAAACTGAAAACCATCACCGTGCTTGTGAATTGGCAAGGTAAATCTGCTGGTGGTAAACGATCGACCGATCCGATCCTTTACCCCGTGAAGCTGCTAGCGTAGGGAGACTTTTCTTTTTCTCTGGTTTATTTTGTCTGTCGTGGACGGACGTCGTGATCCTTTAGGACAGGCAGCGTAGATATATGTGGTTTCTTCGACCAGGACAAAGCCCTGGGATGAACAGCAACAGTCAACGCGGGCTCCGCTCCGCACAGACGGATCGACGGGGACAATCTGAATCTGTGGTTGACTCGTCCGTGATCTCATCGCCATCGCTCGAGAACGCCAAGCCTTCAGGGAGAGGACGATCATGGTTGGCGAACGCTGAACAGTGCTGCCTGTACCTGAATTCCCATGAACTAGGGATGAAAACGGATCGGATACGGACGGATATCATCGATACCATATTTGTTTTTATATTTTTGGTCGAATTCGGATTCGAATACGGATAATATCAATCCTGACGGATAAGATATGATTGGATGTCGACATTATAAATATACGATTTAAGTATTCGGATACGGATACGGTATCGGATGTTGAATATTCGGACTCGAATACGGACAGATCTAAACCCCTCTAAACGAATTCGGTTTCGAATACGATCGGAAAATATCCGTACCATTTTCATCCCTACCCATGACAGATATGCTGTGATTCCTTGAAACCGGTGACTCCTGCACAGCGCCATGATCAAGTGTCATGTAGCTTCCCTATGCTTTGCTTGCTCCGAGGAGCACAGAGATTACTACGAGCAAGATCTGGAGACTGGATGAAGGAGCTTATGGGGCTGTTTGGTTCGTTGCTCGGTAGAGCCTGCTCGTACAGAGCTAGCCAGGCCAGCTTTGGTCAGGCTCTATGCATGCGACAACATCTTGTTTGGTTACCTGGATCACTACAGCTAGGCCAACAACAACATCTGTTTGGTTCACCGTGTTCACGTATCTCTATCTCACACATCATGCATGGTTCAGTGTTTGCTCGCATGAGGTGAGCCAGGTCCAACAAAAACAGCCGATTTCTGCGTTTCAGCAAAGCCTGGCTGCGGGAGGCTTTTTGCACGCGTGGAGCCTGGCTCAACAGATATGCCAACCAAATAAATGTCTGTTCTCGCACGCGGAGAGCCTGGCTGAGGGCTGGTGCAGCCAACCAAACGCCCCCTATAAGAATTTTCTGGTCGCTCGCTTGTCACGATCAGGCACTGCTCACCGTCGTCCGATCCATTGCCTGACGGCAGCCTGATGGATAGGCATAAATCCAAGAGCATGACACCGGACCGGACCGGACCGGACCAACAGATCTAGGTGGGCTGCGCACACAGAAGGGCTAGCACTTTTGCTTCTACCACACGCTTATTGATAAGCGATGGCTGAAAATACTATTCGTTAATTTGTTGAGATAGAAAAACACTATGGAATGGCTGTCAAGATGTAGGTAATAAGCTAATTGCCTAATGTAGCCGCCGCGTCGAGGTCAAAGCCCTGTCAACTCTGCCTGACATGATCTCACCACCTGAAAAATCAGACTTCACACTGAAACAAGATAAAATGGGCACTTTCACCGTGTTCAACGCGTTTTGATCGACTTGCCACACAAATCAAATGAAACTATTGATGGTGTTGCCAGACATCAGAACAAAAAATAAGTACGGGGTTGTCGAGCACCTCTGTAGTGAGCAGTCACAGGTTTATAAATTTCATCTGGCCGACTTTTACATCTTTATTGGACAAAACAGAACTAGCAGTCCAGCACCGCACCAGTCCAGAAATATAAACCGGAAAACAAAAGCAGCACATTATCTCAGAGGAGCTGTGAACATAGGCAGCAACAGGACCCCAACATTGTCAAGACGACACAAGTTCAAAGGTGAAATCTAAGTTTACGATGACCCTACCAGAAATATAAATCGGAGACAAAAGCAGCACAGCATCTCAGAGGAGCTGTGAACATAAGTAGCAACAGGACCGACATTGTCAAGTACGATACCACATACTTTGGTTCCACAAAACAGCCGACACAAGTTCAAAGGTGAAATCTAAGTTTACGATGACTCTACCAGATATTAGCTGCAAGTAGAAGCACGCAGCCAAGTTTATTTTTCTTCTGTAGGTTCAGCTCCCTTAGTATTCGATTTCCCAGCGACGCTGGTAATAGTCAACAGCCTGCTGGGTGACATTAGGGCAACCTGACAAATTGATTCTCTTCAGGTTGGGCAAGGTTGATGCATGTAAGATATCCAGTAACCTGTCAGTGATCCAGGGGCACTCCATTAAACTAAACTCCTCAAGATGGTGAAATCCTACAAGCATAAGAATCCTGATTTGGACATCACTGATTTGAATATGATTCAGGGTCAACTTGATTAGATTGGGGCAAGACTCTCTGAGATACACAACAAAGTTGCCCTTGATGTTCGGGCATTCACCCAATATAAGTTCCTGCAGAGCTCCCTGGCATGATTGAGCTACAATGCAAACATGCCTGTCTGTTAAATGGTAGGATTGCAGTTCAACCTTTGTGACCCCATTCCTGTGCAGGATGCCGTGTAAAATGTGTTGCATCTCATAAGACTGTCCATGTGCTGGAAAGCCAACGAGCCTAAGTTCCTTAAGCCCACGACACACCTTGTTGACCCATAACAAGAAGAGCTCCATAGTTCTCTCACAGTGCTCCATACTGATCACCTTCAGCTTGGGACACTTACAGGCCACAGCTTCATTAAGATAGTGTGGCATCATCGTGCCAAAATCACATGAATCCATAATTATCGATTCAATTGTTCTGCTGATCAAGGACATAACTTCTATTGCAGCTTCATATGTAAAAAAATAGAACTTGACAAGTTTAATGGTCTTAAGCTTAGTGGGATTCATGGCATTGCCTAACAGCCACATCAAGCCAAGTTCTGTTACTCCCCTGCAGTCATCAATTACCAAATGTCGTAGCAATCGAAAGTGAATTCTAGCAAAGTTAAGCATGCCCAGGTTCCGTAAACCTGGGCATTTCACCAGGATGAGGCTAGAGAGCTGACGAAATAAGCATAAATGATGGAGGGCTGATGATTGTCTAGCAAAATTCATATGTGATTCTCCAGCCATCATACCCTTGAGCTCAAGCTTGTCCAGATAAGGTTGGTTCATCAGTAAGAACAAGATGGCATCTTGCCCAATCTGAGGGCAGCTTCCCAGGGTAAGAGACTCAAGTCTCTTGGCATACTGCACAAGGGCTCTTAGAGACGCCTCAGTTATGGACAAGCACCCTTCAATATGGAGGAACTTCAGGTTTCTGCATTGCTTAGCAACCTGAGAAAGACCATCATCACTGATTGAAGACTGTAACATAACGAGATTTTCTAATGCAGGGCAGTTTGAAGCAATGATCCTGGCAGCTTCATCCGTGAGAGAGACACAGTCAACAAGACAAACTGACTTCAGATTGCGGCATGCACTGGTTACAAAACGGATAGCACTATCAGTGAGCCGTGGAACTCCATCAACAACAGCCCCACATGGCACACAACGAAGATCAAGATCAGTCACCACATCCCTTGTGCCTATGTCAACAACAGCCGCTGCAAGCTTGACGTCATCAACATTAGACATATGCAGGCAAGGGTGAACGGCTTGATGAACGCTGAAGGGGCCCCAAAAGTTTGGCCGCTGAGAGACCAATATGTTGGCCCATCTCCAACAGACAGAGGCACATGACTGCCGATCTTCTGGGTTTTCCACATGCCTGAATATTTCAGCTATGCAAGCTTCTGGCAGCTCATTTATCAAATCCTGTGGAAGAATTCTTGATTGATAATTGGTATAACCGAGTCTTACATTGTTACAGGATTCATAAGCAGTTCTAAGGCAGCTTGATTGCCTCATGTTTCCTGCCATACAAACAATTTCGATCAGATTTGGTGGAATGAAGAAATAATGAACTGACTATGAACTGAGTTGGGAAAATTTTAATAAAATATTGGCATCCAAAGAACTCTTCCAAATAAAGAAATATATATTGTACTGCAACATATACCTTTACTACTAATACGAATGCATCACAAAAGATAACCAAAAGAAATCCCAAAGTCCAGAACTCTGTTTAACAATCCTAAAAAGTAAATTTCATTTGCAAAAATAGCATGTACCAAACATATAGCTTTTTTCTAAGTGTGTTAGTCACTACCCAGAAACAGCAAAGCATGGTCATCATCAGTTGTGTTTTACCAACCATATAACAAGAAAGTAAAATTAACCGGATAATGTTATCGAAGATGATCTATCCATTTCAACTGCCTAGTATAGAAGTTTGTTTACATATACTGGTAAAAGTTCAGAAAAACTTAATTGCTTGTGAATCCATCTTGTAGTAATGCATAATGCATACTTTCCATTTCAAGAAATATATTGGGAATTTACATTTATTACCAATTTAATAGAACTGCGATTGAAGGGCAAGTTTGTTTGCTTTTGATCACAAATCTTTGCCAGGCAACCTTTTACGAAGGCAGGAGGCAAGGTGCAGCCAACCACCACCTCCATGCAATAGGTAAACCCTAACCAAGCTGCCTATACATCTTGACTCATGCCAACTCCATTGCTAGTTCCTCATCCTTCACTCCACATATGAACTTGCACCAAACCAAACAACCAGATCACCGAAACACTGAGGATTCAAAAACAATTGTACATCTCTCTTCCTTTTTCCAAACTCCCCAAATTTTTATTAACAGTGCCTTAAAGCATAGTAAACAATCCATCTACATAAAAAACAGGGAAAAATTCTACATCTTCCATTCTGAAATGCCCAACTATACAACAAAATGTAACCAGTTCTTATTGACATGCTAGCTGTTTCATGATATTCCAAATATTCTCAATTCATGAAACAAGTCCATTTGCAAAAAAAGTTTGCAGAAACCCCATGCATAAACAGATACATTAATCAATCCAAGACATACAACACTTATACCACATGCAACTATTTCTACACATCAAGTATACAATAGGAAATATATTGTGCTTCAATATAACCCTTGATCGAGCCAAAATATAATCATATTGCATAAAGGAGGTCTCTTCCCAAACTCACCTAAATCACCTCAAATTGCAAAAGGGGGAGAAACTGAATAGGCACCAATAGACCTCAAGTGAACCACTTGAAAAATGTAGAAACATGGCAATTCAATTTGAGAGTCCATGTACCTAAGTGAACCACAGAAAAAGTTCGAGGACCACCGGTGTATTTTACACGACGAATTCCGGCAAGAAATAGAAGAGATACATGCTACAAACTGGGGGCAGCAGAGCAAACTACATGCATTCCCCTAGACACTAAAGTACTAAACACCCATTGTTTAATGTTTAGGATATCTAGACAGCAACTACACAGTTTGCAATATAGCATGGTAGCATCAAGGACTTCAAGGATATGCGCAAACATATAACCATAGATGGCATGTTTCATACCATATTTTGAAGTGAGAAACTGATTATGAGATATGGGGCATAACTATTAGGATTTCTACTTCAAAATTTCATTGTCCTCAAATTCATTAGCCAACGATTCATATTAATAACTGCCATAACAGTTCAGGGCCAGCTCTAATCTCACCACAAAATGATTTGTGTCTGATAGCACTAAGGATGAAAACGGTCGGAAACGGTCGAAAACGGAATTACAATGTAGAAAACGAAAGCGGTCGGTACGGAATATTTCTATATTTTAGCAATTAAAGAGTACAAAAAAAGAATAAAAATGGTTGTGAAACCAACTGAAACTGACAA
>Ga0182004_10000452_pt1 | contig 24665 bp, 16 predicted proteins | sample Sormic07211540_1_FD_120479 | JGI IMG/M metagenome (GOLD analysis project Ga0182004, IMG submission 120479) | Endophyte microbial communities from Sorghum bicolor roots, Mead, Nebraska, USA - 072115-40_1 MetaG | ecosystem: Host-associated > Plants > Roots > Unclassified | place: USA: Nebraska...
CGGTTTCACGGGCGCGTGTGTCGCAGTTGTGCAGGCATGGTGTGCATGGCTGGTGTGGACCCAGAGTGGTCACACAGCATGGCACATGCGCTGGCACTGGATGCACGGACGTGGCCAAGAGGGAACGTTCCTGGCTTGGGGTGGATCGACGAGGACGTCGATCTCTTAAGGGGGTGAGGATGTAACACCCAGCCCAACGCTTAATAGGATTAATAGGAGACTCATATCAACAAGTTACAACTTCTTTTTCGGGAGCCCATCTCCAAAGAACTCTAAAGTTAAGCGTGCTTGGCCTTGAGAAATTTAGGAATGGGTGACCGACCGGAAAGTACTTCCCGGGTGCGCACGAGTGAGGACAAAGTGTGCAGAAAAGACTAGTGTTGATCTATGAGGACTGATTATATCCTAGAAAAGCTGCTAGATATAAGCGGGCCCGGCCTCGTGGAGACGGGACATTACAATGAGCTACACCCGGGATTAATCAAACTAGTTCAAGAAGATATTTTTCTGGTAATTCTAGTGAAAACCCCTATTCCCACTTAATCGATTTTGAGCAGGCATGTTCATGTCTGAATATTAAGGGCATGGCCCATGAGACTTTAAGATGGAAACTCTTTCCGTTTTCATTAAAGGGCCAAGCTAAGAAATGGTATAATCGCCATGTTAGGAATAGTCAAGGAGATTGGGATATATTATGAAAAGACTTTTGCCTTAAATTCTTCCCAGTACAAAAGGTTGTTAAACTTCGATTCGAAATTATAGGATTTAAACAATTAGATAATGAATCGTTAGGCAACGCTTGGGATCATTTTGATGGTTTTGTAAATTCTAGACCTAATCTTGCTTTATCAGAACCCATGCTTTTACAACATTTTTAGGCCTAAATGATAGAAATAAAGAATACCTTAATTTAGCCTTGGAGCATTTATGCATATTACCGTTGAGCATGCTAAAACTATTCTTACCAATATTTTAAATGATCTCCCCAAAGAAAAAGAAGAGTTGTTAGAAGAAGAATCTTTGTTAGCTAAAAATAAACTTTTACCTGATTCATCTCAATCTATAGTTGAATTAAACCCTGAACTAGCTAATGAGAAGGAGACAACTCCAATTTCTCAATGCATGTTTGAAATTGAGGATGATTTCTTTGATGATTATGGTAATACTACATTTTAGCGTAAGATTATTCAACCCCGATAATCTAGGGATTTTAATCCTAATTTGTCACATCCTGATAATTTAAAATTTCTTAGAGAAATTACAAGAGAATTAGTTTTTATTTTTGGTGATGATTTGTTAATAGAATCTGAGCAATCCCCTAAAGTAATTCGTTTTAATTCACCCTCTATTACTATAAAGTTGCAAATAGATTCATATCCTTTTGAAGTTTTATACAATCCAGTTTTAGGTGTCAACATTATGTTATATACTTTTACAAAAAAAATCTTGAGAGACATACCATTAATTCCTACAAATAAATTATTAAAGAATTGTTCAAGACACATTATTCCTAGCTTAGGAATTTTAAGTGCACTTCCTATTGTTATTAATGATTTCCGCATTTTGCTAAATTTCTATATATTTGATGTGTGGGATTTTGATGTAATGATTGGAGTACTCATAATAAAACTTCTTCAAGAAGGTCGTAATGGTAAATTAAATATTAAATTTGGGAAAAGATTTATTTTTCAGTACCTATAACTCATGGAGTAAAAGTTAAAGCAGAACCCCTTCCTGAATTAGATCCAATAGAAGAGGTTAAGACAACTGAATTCGATAATTTTATTTAGCCTGATTTAGAAGATGATACCCAATTCTTCATCGATGAAGAGGAAGAGGACCCTATTGATCCTGAACCTCTTGATGAATTATTAAAGCCACTTAAACCTCCTATTGAGCTTAAACCACTACCTTCTAGACTTAAATATGTTTTTCTAAATAATGATAAAAAATATCCTGTGATTATAAGTGATAAACTCTCAGACGAAGAGTCTTATAAACTAATAACTATTTTAGAAAAACATTGTGCTGCTTTTGGTTATTCACTCCAAGACCTAAAATGGATTAGCCCTATCCTTTGTACTCATCTTATACCAATCGATACAGAAATTACACCTTCAAGAGAGCCCCAGCGTAGACTCCAAAATATGATGAGAGAGGTAGTAAAGAAAGAGGTCTTAAAGTATTGCATGCAGGGATTATATATCCTTTACCGCATAGTGAGTGGGTAAGTCCTGTGCAAGTTGTACCTAAAAAGAGAAGAATGATAGTTGTCCAAAATGATAAAAATGAATTAATACCCCCAAAGAACTATCACTGGATGGCGAATGTGCATAGATTATAGAAACTCAACATGGCAACAAAGAAATATCATTTTCCTCTACCTTTCATTGATGAGATGCTAGAGCGTTTAGTCAATCATTCTTTCTTTTGTTTCCTTGATGGTTATTTAGGATATCACCAAATCCCTATCCTCCCTGATGGTCAAAGCAAAACCATATTTACATGTCCCTATGGAACTTATGCTTATCGTAGAGTGTCTTTTGGATTATGTAATGCACGTGCTTCTTTTCAAAGATGCATGATGTCTATATTTTCTGATATGATAGAAGAAATCATAGAAGCTTTTATAGATGATTTTTCAGTTTATGGAAAAACTTTTGATGATTGTTTAGAAAATTTAGATAAGATTTTGCAAAGATGTGAAGAAAACACTTAGTCCTCAATTAAGAAAAATGTTATTTTATGGTTAGAGAAGGAATAGTGTTAGGACTCAGAAAGAGGTATAGAGGTACATAAAGCTAAAATTGAAGTAAGACCTTGTTTAGATGTGAAAAAATTTCGGATTTCGCTACTGTAGCACTTTCGTTTGTTTGTGGTAAATATTGTCCAATCATAGACAGACTAGGGTCAAAAGATTTATCTCGCGATTTACAGTCAAACTATGTGATTAGTTTTTATTTTTGTCTATATTTAATGCTTTATATATATACGGCAAGATTCGATGTGACAGATAATCTTGAAAACTTTTTGGTTTTCATGTTGAACTAAAGCAGCCCTGATCCAAACGCCACGTGAGAGCGAGTCGGGCCGGTGTTAAACGGGTCGACCCAACTCCAGGTCTCCCGAGTCCCGAGGCCGAGCCCTAGCGGACGGGCAGTGGCGCCCATTAAAGGGCATGCATGGCTTCGAGTAGCTCGACCCCTCCCTCTCCAAGAAAGAAGAAAGAATCCAGACGAACGCAAGCCCTAGCCGCCGCTTACCGCCGTACGTCTCCTCTCCCACGCGCCCATTCCTCAGATCCAGACTGTCCGTTGGTGCTATGGCGTTGCGCGCTTTGGTCGGCAAGCTGAGGGTCCTCCCTGAGCGGGCGGCGGCCTCTCGCACCTTCGCCTCCAAGCTGGTTCGTTCGCCGCCTCCCTACCTCCCTATCGATTGTAGTCAGGACGCGTGATTATCTGGATGCAATTCTTTATTGATGTGTGGTAATTAGGTTTGTTTGGAGCAACTGCTTCTAGTTTTTTTTTTTCTTGCGGCCTATAATGATAATTGGGAATTCGGGCTTAATCATTCCTACGGGCTGGGGAAAAAATGACTAATTTCTTTTCCAATCCCTGTTCTATCCAGATCCTTTCTTTTTCCAACAGTTTAATCTTATTCTGTTACGAATTTGGCAATGAACCTGTCGAACCCTATAATTATTTGTTAAGTAGCACAAGCTAATTAAAGATGATGATTGTTATGTAAGCCCCCTTTCAGTGCTTATTTATTTGATATATTTTTGCGTATTTTTTCTGGTGGTATTTTGTCGCGTTCTTTATTATCTGTTTTCTTTTTTCTGTTAAACTCAAGCTGGTTTTTAATTCAAATTTATATTTAGAAGAGGCTACCACTTGAACGCACAGATGCAGAGAGTGCTTTCTCTGTTCTATTCATTTCTTTGGAATGTTATGCTACACCACTTAAAATGTGTCTTTTCCTGACAAAAATGTTGATTGACACTACAAATTTTTGTATATAGGCTTCTAAACCCGATTTTGTGTCTTGCAGCAATGGTAAGAAAAAAAAAGTTGAACCTTTGCTAAAAGATACTAAATGGTGTACTAGTGCATATACAAAATTTTCTAGTGTTGCATCAGAGATCAGGTTTTTGGGTATTTTTCAGCAAAAGCTGCTAATGTTCATATGACAAAGATTATCCTTTTTCACCACATTCTGGATGTGATATACATATTGTTTATACATAAACATTTAATTCCATCCAATTGCTTGCTTACATACCTCAAGGAACACAAGCCTGCAAATCTCTAAATACGATTCTTGCAACAAAAGCGGGCAAACCATTATGCCACGTCGCCCACTAAGCTGCAAGCCATCGGATAAGGCGAGCAAGCAATCTGGTCCGTCCGATTACGGCTCGGTCGGATCCCTCACCCGCTTTGTCGTTGACCCGAACCTTCGCGGGCTGATCTTTACCCATTCCCTACGCCCTCACCCCCTTGCATCAGGCTCGGGCATGTGTGCACCCGCTCTCAAACGACGCAGGGCGCGGGAGCGACCTATAGCCGGGCCCCAGTGACGGTCGGCTCCTCCTCTCCCTCACCAGCGGGTCGCGAAAGTGGGCACGGTGGCTGCTGCCCCTGACCGGTGCACCCCGACATGGCGCAGCCGCCGGCCACAGCGTGACACGGGCCGCAACCACCACTGGGTGCTGGCCCCCTCGCTGGCGAGCTGACCCACCAGCCAGATTTGGCGCTGCGAGCTTGTTCTCTCGTGCTTCTCTGTCCGTGAGATTACGGCCTTGTTTATTTCCATCACAAAACCTAAAATTTTTCAAGATTTTCCGTCACATCAAATCTTTAGACACATGCATAGAGTATTAAATATAAATAAAAATAAAAACTAATTGTACAGTTTGTTCGGAATTTAAGAGACGAACTTTTTGAGCCTAGTTAGTCCATTACCATAAACAAACGAAAGTGCTATAGTACGTGAAATTTTTTCCTACCAGTACGGCCTAGGAAGAGGGAGGAAAAGCTGTCAAGCACCTAGCAGCCAGGTCGCGGCAGGGAGGGGGCCCCGGAATTCCAGAATGAGGATGCGTTGTTGTCCCGGGTCGCAGCCCATCCCCTTCTCACGGCCTTTCCTTGCGTGTTACAGCGTCTGCCGTGCTCTGTTCGATGCGCTGCGTCTCCTGCAAGGCTGTAAGTAGCTGCTGTTGCTAAATGAGTAGTGTGAGCAATTGATCGGCGACGCTTGATAGGAGGTGAGATCCGTTGCCTTCCCTTGCTCCCGTATCTCCCGCTGCTATGAAGGCCCCTGCTCCCGTGTCTCCTGTTGGAAGAGTTTCATAAAAGTTTTCCCATGATTAAAGGTACAACAGCCTCAACTCCCCCAGATTTGTTTGCAATTAACTTCCTGCATCCACAATGAAAAATAGCTTGCTGCAATTTTGTGTGGTTGAGATCCGAGAGCACATAAATACTTTCTCCTGATTACTTCTTGAGAATAAATGGATGTGCAAATAGTTGGCTACACAGTGCACACAAGTGCTTGACAAAATGTCCTGCCAATATATGAATGTCAAAGCTCAGCACATGCAAAATTTTAAGGCTACATATACATGTATTTGACTGCATACCTGTGCAAGTGAGCTGTGAGCAAGAGTGCTCAAGTAGCCAGAGTCGACAAGTAGATGGTTGCTGGTGTTTTAAATTCTAACACGCTATTCAACACCTGTATCTTTTCACAGAGCCTGCAAAGGGCAAACCATGTGCTTGACCACACTATTGTGATTACCGACCAACACTCATCCACAATTGTTCCTAATTTATATAAAAAAAACAAACTACAAGAGAGAGGGAGAGAGAAAAACTGAGACTACTACCCTTGTATATATTAGTAGTTTTCACTTGAAAAATCCAAAGATGCCCATGAAGTTATTCTTAAGTAATGCATACCTGTTGTTTGGTATGAGTATGATGCTAAGCCATTTGCAGATTCAAACTCAGTTGTTTCATTAAAGTAAATAGATTAAATTTTAAGGAAAAAGTATAATAATCACCATGTTATCAAGCTGATAATGCAATTTAATTGAATCATTAATATAGAATTAAGATAGTTCGCCAATATTATTTCTCTCTACCATTGTTAAATATATCTTAGTATGTGATTCTGAACTTCCCCTTTTCCCCTTTCTGATGCTTACCCAAACATGTCAAGAAATTTTATGACCAATTAAAATTAGTTTATATAAAATTTACAAACACCTTTGAGACTTATATAAATTCTTAGTTAATGATGACGCTACCTTGAAAAGATGAATAAAGCATGTACCTTTGTCTCTAATTTACATATATGTTATTAAACAACATTGTTGCCTTACCTCTCTGTACTATAATGCAATTCTCACACAATATCACGTTTTAGTATCTTATAAGTTTGACCAATTATAGATAAAATAAGTATTAATATTTATGATACCAAATATATACCATTAGATTTATTATGAAATGTATTTTTATAATAAATTGATTTGGAGCCATAAATTCGAATATCATTCAATAGAAACTTGGTCAAACGTGAACCACTCTATGTGACACGTAACCCATAGTTGTATTCTTTTTGGGACATAGGTAGTACTATGCTGAGAATGTTCCTAGCCCTTCACCCACTCATCCTCTCCATCTTGGTGGCATTTGGATGGCCATTGTGAATGGTATCAGCATATGAGGTGCTACAATCATGCTACTTCTGTGGAAGTATCATCTAGAGATTTTAACAATTTAGATAGTAAAACATCTATTGACACTGAGAAATGCAGGAATTGTTAGGCAAGGAGCATAAACCAATTGTAGTTTAGGGAATAACATGTTAGCATCTGATTCTTAGAAAAGCATTCGTTAGAGGCCTGTTGTTCCTGAAGAAAAAAGATATGGACCTCATAAAACCAATTGCAAAATCCGTGATTCATGTGAATAGTGCTGCATAGTATACAGAGGCTGCGAGTTAATTATTTACAACACCAGGGCCTCCAGTGCAAAAAAAATAGTTTTTCCTTTTTTGTTTCCTTTTCTTTTATACATATGATATAATTAATTTTTTAAAAGGAAAATCCGGTTTTGTTAGACTTCTTATGACTACACCTATACAATAGATACTTATCTGAGATGTTTCACAGATCAGCAGTACCTCTATTTGCTATATTATATGATATTACCATGATAGAAAATCTTTCTCACACTAAATATATTGGTTTTCGCACCTTTGCAAAAACAGTATATTTTAAGGTACCTTATCGAGCCTTTCTTAATGTAAAATGAAAAACGAAAGTTCAAACAAAAATGTAATTTCATTTCTTACTAGATGTTGCTTTGATTCAACTTCACCTTCAGACCTATATACTTACATGTTTTCAATATTACAGCCCAACACTAATAAAACCGTGTAACAACTCAGAGAGGCATTAAAATTGGTTTCCCATACTTAACCCACAATCTTCATATCCTGGCATTGTATTAAAATCTTGTGGTGAGTTACTTGGATTATTTTCAGCATAATTTACTCACAGACACTGCATTATCCAAAATCCGTTCTTATGGAGAGTTGAAGATCACAAGAACTTAGGTGCTACTAAAGCTCTTGTAGCCACTACATTACATGTCCTTTCGCTACATGAGTTAAACTTCACTAGCTTCCATCGTAACATGAAGATGTGAACGTATGTTTGGTCACAACCCAACGAACACGTGGAGGCCAGCGCTCATGTGTTCTTTTGCGGCTCATGTTTTCTCTACATTAACTTTGCTTTCCAAATTTGTGAATCCAGAATTGCATACTGCATTATTTTGTAAACCCAAAATGGTATACATGTCTAGCACTTTAGGCTGACTCGATCTTATATAATTATAAAATATTCAATGCTTATAATCAAAACAAAAAAGCTTGATTGGTCTTCATATACAATCACGCATCGCATGATGGCCAAATACAGGCATGCGCCACTTCATAGAAAAATAGAAATAAAGCGTGCAGTGCACTTACTCCCTCCGTCTTGAAATGAATGCAATTCTAGCATAGTACCGAGTATGATAAGTTTGGCCGTGTTTGTACAAAAAATATTTATATTCCAAGTAAATGACATTATTTTTGTAATGGAAATATATTTTCATAGTGTAACAATTTGGTGTAATATATTGATACTCTTTTCATGTAAACTTAGTCAAACTTTAGATAGTTTGATTAAGGACAGAAATATAATCACATCATTTTCAGGTCGGGTGTAGTAGTTCAACTTGGGGATCATTTGGTCAAATGTAGGACAATGCTGGAACAACCTGGCATATGCATTGCATGTAGTTTTATCTACCACTCGTTCGATGTGGCATATGCATTGCATGTACACTTTCCTCTGTACTTAGTATTTTCAGTTGATCACATTGGGTATAATCAACACTGCAGCATGCTTTTTTTTCCCTGCTACAAACTTTCCTCTGTACTTAGTATTTTGGTTGATCACATTTGGGTATAATCAACACTGCAGCATCCTTCCTTCTTTTTCTGGTTTGCTTGTTTCAATGAAGGGGTTTGTTAAAACTGTTATTTGTTATGAAGCTAGATAACACCTGATGAATGTAATGGCTAAAATTGCACATGCAAGTTCAGTTGAGATTATAATGCATGTTTTTTCGTGCAATTGACTTAATTTCATAGTGAGAATGGAACCTGATAGTGATTTCAATTACCAATTTTTAGGAGAAGCAATGCCCCAAATGTTCTCGTGAAGCGCAGGCTGGATCTTTTGCTGAAATGATGGAAAAAGAAGAACGGTAGAAGTCCTAGCATTCTTCTGAACATATTATGATTCCCCGATTTGAGATAAAGCTAACTTGATCCATATCTTTTTGTTGCCCTTTTTGTCCTGAAGGCGTGAAATGGAGGAAATTGCAAGGATGAAAAGGAACAGCGCCGTGGGTATGGTGCTAGGCACTGTTGCCACCAGTGCTTTGGTATTCTATACAGTATGTGTTATTGAAGCCATATTTGATGATGACGTGTAGGGACGGGAAGCAAAGCAGCAAATACTCCATGCCTATGATGTGTTCTATGGTACGTGATGTGTTATATTTGAGAACCAGTGTGTTCTGTGGTGTGATGTGTATTTGAGAACCAGTGACAATTGTTTAGTGTGTTCTATGGTGTGATGTGGTATTATATTTGAGAACCAGTGAACTATTTATGATGTATTGTGTTGACCTTGTTAGCATGACTTGAACTTTGGAAACGTCTGTCACCATTTGGGTTCTAATTTTCCTGCTAAGTCCATGAAAGTACTGTTTGTGGCCGGTGACACAATGCCTATTTCCATGACAAATGTTACACTATCTTGATTAAGTGTTACACTATCAGGCTCGTGTGTCGTAATGGGGGAAAATAGTGCCATGATAATTGAAGCTTAACATATGGTGTACTATTAAAAAAATCTTCGAACATCGTTTGCTCTTATCAAGACCCTACTATTTAGGGGTGTTTCCTCTTTTTTCTCAATTTTTTTTAGAGTTTTGGTCCATTATTTTGAAAAATGAAACTAAACACCATATAAAATTTTTGACAAAAATGTAGTTATTCTTTATCTTTTATTTTGACTTCAAGAGAAAAAAAACCCAAAAAGAACCATGAGAGCAATAAATTCTATTCTATATTTCAAATGATAACTAAACATGTTGCTAAAAATTTTGACATTTTGCATTCCATTTTTTCAAAATAATTAGTATTTTACATTTTGCATTTTTTTAACTAAACACTTACTTAACAGCAGAGCGCACTCCGCCCTGGACACCAACCTGACAGGTTTGTCCAATTGTCTCGGCGAACATTCATACCTGTTACATGCATGAACTGTCCCATTAAGGCCTTGTTTAGTTTGGATGTCATATGAGATATGTTGACATAGGCCTTGTTTAGTTCCCCAAAAATTCAAAAGTTCTTAAGATTTCTGGTCACATCGAATCTTGCGACACATGTATAGAGCATTTATAGATAAAAAATAACTAATTGCACAACTTATCTGTAATTTGCGAGATGAATCTTTTGAGCCTAGTTAATTTATGATTGGACAATATTTGCCAAATAAAAACGAAAGTGCTACAATAGCGAAATCCAAAAAAAATTTGGATGTAAACAAGGCCATACATTTGAAATATTAAATGTAGACTAATTAAAAAATTAATAACATAGCTTGTCTAATTTATTAAGTCTAATTAATCTATCATTAGCACATGTTGGTTATGTAGCAAATATGACTAATCATGTATTAATTAGGCTTAAAAGATTCGTCTCACGATAAACAACCAAACTATATAATTATTTTTTCGTCTATATTTAATGCTTCATACACGTGTCGAAAGATTTTATGGGATGGGTGAAAAAAATGTAGGTGATGAACTAAACAAAGCCTAATTGACGTTATCATCAGGAATACTCCATCTGTCCTGTAATATAGTGCATTCTATAATTTTTAGGACAAATTAAGAGAGAACACAAAAAACGCATGTGCCCTTTGTTTCCAAATAAAACCCTATCATCAACAAGATTAGTGGTGATTAAAGTTTTAAATACAAAAATGGTTTGTGGCTTCTGGAATGACTTATATTTGAGAACATGTTAAAATGTCTTGTATTATAGGACCGATGGAGTAAATATTACTTTATGTCGTGTTGCATCTTGCATGCAAGACCATGGCCGCTCCTTGAAAGGACAACCTCATTACTTTTAATGGATGCGATACTTTTAGTGGTGGATGATGTCTCTGTCAACAGCGACATGCGTTGGGTGACTTCGGGCCTGTTTGGTTGCCCGCATGAGACCATACATGCATTTCAGGATGTAGCGTGGCTCTGTTTGGTTGCCAACATGCAGCTTTGGGTCAGGCTCTGGGCATGCAAAAAGGAGCTCTCAGCCAGGCTGAGGAGGAACACCCGAATCGACCGTTCGTGGCCAGCCAGGCTGGGCAGATGCAGCCGTTTACATGGCTAACGATGTATTAGTGCGTAATTAGTAAATATCAAGTGATATTAGTGTACTTTAAAGTTGATTAAGATATAATTAGATAAAATAAGACCTGTAAGAATGTATTCGTACACAAATAAAAATTATAATCATAATCTTATAATATTTTTTTATCTTATACAGCTTACCTTCATACACGCAACCAAACAACATCTAATCAGAGCCTGGCTTCACATATGCATACAACCAAACTAGGCTTCCTGCATGCATCCGGTTAGGCCAAAGACAGCCTGGCTCCCTAGAGCTGGCCTGGTTGGGATGAGAAGAGAACCAAACAGGCCCGTGAATCTCTTATGATCTGTCGGCTCAGTCCTTCAAATGTGCTTATAGAGATAGGGTTTGCGTACGTATATTTATAGATATAAGTGTGTGCGTCGTGAATGTCTAAGTTGTACTATGTAAGTCTAAAAAAAAGATGCAATTTCCATTTCCCAGGTGCATGATTAATATCCATACGTACTTTTTATTACTATAATTATCATCTTCTTCCCTAAATAATTTTGGTCCGGCCCGGGCGAATAATTGTGGTTACATGCATATTGATTCCGAAAGTTTTTATCCGGGGGTCCAGTGACTATTATAGAAAATTTTCCTATGCAATGTCTGAGGAATAGTTATTTATATGTACAAATGATACCATTAGTAATAAAAAATACCTTTTCTAAGGCCAGTCTCAATACATGTTTCATAGGAGTGTCATGCACATTAAATAGGGTGCCACATAAGCAAAATTGCTGACTTGATAGGGTCATTAAATCAAGGAGTTTATTTCATCCCCATGAAACTCATGTGGCTCGGTTACCTAGTTTATAATCTTGATAACTATGTCATAAAACTATGCATTGAGACTGATCCGGACTGTCTATGACAATTAATTTTACCGCTCACATGTCACGATGGAATCATTTAAAAAATAAAACGATATTTATAGTAATAAAAATTACGTCATCTGCATACCACACGACACATTTATTATCACATGCAAATTTATTGCTCATAGGTCTAAATGGAATTATTTATAAGCCAAAATGACAATATTAATAATAAAAAACAGCTTGAGCGAAGATAGAGCGCCATAATTGTACTGCTCACAAGTTAGGGTGGAATTATTTATAGACTAAAATGAAACACTTAATAATACAAAAAAGTTTGACCGTATATCGGACATGTCGGTAACTATTACATTAAATGTTACTACACACAGGTCTGGATGGAATTATTTATAGGCCCAACTGATACTATTAGTAATAAAAAAATACCTCATTAAGATACTAGATCTCGCTCCATTGATTATCACAAGTAAAGTTATTGCTCACAAGTCCTCAAGGAATTATTTATCGCCCAAATAATAATATTAGTAATAAAAAATAGACTTCGTGAAGACCAAACACGTCAATGACTATTACAAGCAATTTTACTACGCGTAGGTGTAACACCCAAAATTTGCTTTCTAATTAATAAGATTTAATTTGATTTATTTAAGTATTTTTGAGAGCATTTAAATTAGTAAATAAATATTTTTTGTTGAAATTAAAATCCAACATAAGGGATAGAAACATGTTTTGCATCCATGCTGGGGCATATTTAATTTTGTACTGTGCATTGTTTTATTTTTAACTGAATTCAAACTCTCTTTTGAAAACGGATTTGGAAAAGAAATTTTTTTAAAAAAGAAAAACTTACCTGCTTGGCGAAGGCCCTGATCCCTCCCCAGCCCAGTCTCCCTCGGCTCCCTCGCAGGCCTGCTTCCCTGGCCCAGCAACGGCCCAACCGCGCGCGCCTCCCCCTCTCTCTTGACTGGTGACCGGGTCCCGCACGTCAGCGTCCTTTCTCTTCTTCCACCTCCGTTCTTGAGCCGGACCCGACCCCGACGGCACCAAATCCCGGTTTGCACGGGATTCATTGCTCTCAACGTGCGTAGGGCGTGCTTATAAGAAGTTTGGGTGCTCGTCCGTGATTCCATTTCTATCTCAAGCTGCTTGGCGCCCTAAAACCCGTCCTGCAAGCCTGTCGAATCTTGCGGTCAAGCAGATCCTCTCTGCCGCCGTGGGGCTTGTGGTTCTCTACTGTTAGGCCGAAATTGAGTGGGGGTCGAGCTTCAAAACTAGGTAACGAGACTCCCGAGTCTTTCCCTTGTTCTTTACCGTGCGGCGTCGCGCGATGCCCATCTCCTTTGGGCTCTCTCGGTCCGCGCTGGGTGCCTAGGTGAGTTCGCTTGAGTCCCCGCTTCGCCCCCATGCGCTCGGTTCCGTTTTTGGTGGACCCCAGCGCCTAGTTCGCGAGCTCCGGCGAGGAGTTCGGCCTCACGGCCACGGCGCCGCCGTGGGAGCCCGCCGGCGGCTGACCCCTCTCTCCTAGACCGATCTCGGCCCTTCGTTCATGATCCAATGGTCGCTAGATCCCGATACCCCTTCGCCTGGAAATTTTCTAAAAGAGCCCCTGCTCTTTTTAAGTATCAACCTGCAGTCCAAAACGGGTTTAGGAAATATGTTTTCTCTTTTTCAAAAACGTAAAAACATCGGTTTGACTCCGAAATACGTCTTCCAGTATTTACAAGTTTGCCACTGATTTTAAAATGCTTATAAAATGCTCATTTTAACTCCGATTTGATCCATTCAAATTGCGTTAGATTCGTCTTCTTGAGATCTACATGTTAGTATCATTGTAGTTTCAGTTTCTATCTTTTTAATTTCGTGGTACTAATTAATTAATTATTTTTCTATAGGAAATCTTAGAAAAATCATATCTTCTCCGTTTTAGCTCCGATTTTTGTGATCTTTACGTTTGTGTGATCGTAGTGCTGTATAGAATATTTTTATAAACTTTTATATTTGTTTTACCATTGTTGGTGTATTGTTCTAATTATAGATTGTTTGCTTTGTGTATAATTGTCCCCATTGGAAAGCGTGTTGTTGATTGATGATCGGGGATAGACGGTGAGCAATACGTTGGTGATCAAGGCCAATCTTTTGACGATCAGTAGGAACAACAAGAAAGCTTTGATCAAGGCAAGTATAACTTGGGACTATCCTTGTTGCCTATGCACATTTAATACAATATATCATATGCATGTGTCCACCTTGATAACCTTAGCAAAATCATAGATGCTTGTTATCCTGAATTCCTTGATACCTATTTGGATATGCATTTTGGGTAGTTCTTGCTAGTGCTTGATATAATCCATGATCTTGTAACATGAATATTTGGATACACAATAAACAATAAAATAAGCATTCTAACAACTTGAATAAAAAGGGTGGAAAGAACTCTAGATTTTGCTAGATTGATCTTGACCCTCCATAAGGACTTATCCTTTGGCAAAAGCTGGGACAACTCGTACAACCATGAGGGCTATATGGCTCTGGTTTTATCTCAGTATGAGGATCTTTTTTAACGGTTACCTTAAATGGCGTAAGAATGGCTAGACACGTTGGGTATAGTGCGGCCTCTGTCTGTGTGTATAGGCTGCGTGTTATGTGCCATGGAAGGGGGCTCTATATCTGCCTGCCGAGAGAATCTAATGGCCCTAACTTGTTAGACGAAGCTTTGAAAGGCTTCATAGTGAACTCTGTCGGCTTTCCTTGGAAGTGAGCTAAGAGGTCGACGGGCCTCGGGCGAAAGGGTAAATCATGACTCATGGGTAAAGATGTACAACCTCTACAGAGTGTTAAATCTAGTATACTAGCCGTGCCCACGGATACGGGTGGCATAGAAAACTGACGGAATAGATGGACACTGATGAACATGATTAATGATGATAAATAATGGTTTATTATGTTGTTTATATGTGTTATTCTTAATTCTTGTATACATTGATTATGTGGTTATGAGATTTGATTATGCTACCTTGACATTTGCTATCCAATGATAAATATGCTATCTACATATAAAAGCTAAATGCAGTCAAACTAGTGTTAGCTAATTGAGCCTTATGAACCCCTGGTTATACTTGTTGAGTACGATATGTGCTCACTCTTGCTATTTCACAACACCTCGGGATATTCCAATGAAGATGACTGGAATGAGGACTACCCTTATGAGTACTAGGCTTGGAGTCTACCAGTCGACAATATCCCTGTGTGGTGCTTCCGTCGAGAGTATCTTTATTTGTTTAAGACTATGTAATAATTATTATTCCGCTATGTAATAAACATTGTGATGGTACTATTTGAGATTTGTTAACTTATGTGTGTGACTGATTCTGGGGCGGACATGAGTCTTTTATGCACTCTATTTCGTTCTTGAAATTTGAGTGTGACAGTAGGTCTGGATGTAATTATTATAGGGTAAATGATAATATTAGTAAGAAAAAATTCCGCATGGCCACCTGGAATTATTTATCAAACAAAATATTGCTAATAAGTATAATACACCGCCCCTCAAAAAAAAACATGATGACTTGTGGAAACACGGCCAGATGTATGCCACCCAGGCCGCACCGGGAGTAATAGAAAAGAGAATTCCTCATCTAAAGATCGGATGCATCAGTAAGTAGCACAAGCAAATTTATACGGACGGCCCATCCGAAATTATCGATCTAAGAAATGACCATAGTAGTAATAAAAAAAATCCTCATCTAATAGTAGTAATAAAAAAAATCCTCATCCATGCATCAGACACCTCGGTCAGTAGCATAGTAGCAATAAAATCCTCATTTCGAGATAAATAGCAAAACCAAATTTATTGTATATGGGTATGTTCAGAATTATTTAACATAGCAAATGACAATAGTAGTAATAAAAATATCATCATCCCTGCCTCGGTAACACTGCTACAGTTCAGGCATTTGCACCGGTCGGAACGGGCCAATTGCACCGGTTCTCAAGCCGGTGCTGCCCTTCCGGGACTAAAGGTCCACCTTTCGTCCTGGTCCAGGGCACCAGGGCTAAAGTCCCACCCTTTAACCCTGGTTGGTTATACCAACCGGTGTTAAAGAGTGCTGCCAGAGCTGCCACGCAACAGCACCCTTTAACACCGGTTGGTATAATCAACCGGTGTTAAAGGAGTCCTTTTTTTGTTTTTGGTTCATTTATTCGTTTCTGTTTATTGTTTATATATAATAATAATAATAATAGGTTTGTCAATACGTATTTTATGCTGATATATATATATATATATATATATATTACACGCATATTAAGCATAAATATTTGGATGTTCGATTGAAAAAAGTATTAGTTATCTAAGTTATTCAATATAATTCAGGAGATAATGAAAAGAGATCGACAATAATAAAGAGACATGTAACTTACTCTGAGGATCTCCTTGGGTGTTTGATTGACATATACCATCAAGAATTTGTAGACGTAGTATTCACATAGGTTGTTGTCCCCTTCTTGTCCTAAACACCACTATAGGATATATAAAAAAGATTCACGACCACGATAATAAGAAAGCTAAAAGTTAGCAAAAGTTTGCTAACTAGTACAACTTACTTGTGGATGGAGTATATCTAGTGGCGGTCTACAATCAATGAGATGTTTATGGTCAATAAATCTTTCCCAAACCCTACATACAACCATTGTGGATCGTCAATTTATAATTGCAGAGTCATATCATGATATTCTTGTAGGTGAGATCAACATTACTTACCTTTGAACAATGTTTACCATTTCTTGATAATTTTCTTGCGGTTTTCTCATTGAGTCATAGATTATCGACCGGTTCTTAACAATTTCAATGACCATGAGTATCCAGTGAAAGTTGTTTACACATATATATAGTCAGGCCTATAACTATATAAAACCCAGATCGAATAATAGTAAGTAAAATATAATGTATCGAATAATAATAAGTAAAATATAATGTGCATGCACTTAATAACTATATAACTCACTCAAAGTTGTAGGGGAAGAGTATTTTTGTTTTTTTCCTTTTAGTTCATGAAGAACCTCATAAGATTGGTGCAGACTTCTGTCTCCAAGATGGTGTCCATACTACCTTCGGAGCCTTGAAAATAATATAGGAGTCAACGAACCCAATACTATTGTCATTTTTGCTTCTGAAATCTCTCATTTGGTGCCTGCACATATACATACAAATTATAAGTGTGTAAGGATTATATACATGTAATTAAAGAAGGTAGAGAGTTTAATAAAACAGACAGATTTACTTACAGACAAAAACAGCCGACTAGAGATTTGTTAAGAGCGTCGAGGTGACATAATTGGTGCAATTCGTCGAACTGGACGTATATGAGGTCATCTCCACGGAAGTAGTGATGTTGTCGAATACGAACAGAAATCGGATTATCTCCCTATCAGACGCCTCTATGCACCACTTATTTATTGCATACATTTGTGTGCCGAGCACATGCAAGTGCTAAGGGTTCATTAGACTCCTGCTCGGTTTATATCTTGCCCTCCATTGGTCAACTGTCTAGGCCTTTTCAAACGTGTAACATCCAACAATAGCGGCAATGTCTTCGATATTTAGACCGCTTTGTCCGAAGTAATGCTCAAGCGAATCTAGCTCAGACAAGTTTAAATATTGCTTTGGCATTACGTCCTCATTTGAGCCGTATTAATTTGTCACAATCAACGGGGGCACCGGTTTTGATACTTTCCCGAGCTGTGGGACCCCTTTTCCTACTCTCTTCCTCGGCCGTTGTGCAGACTTGACCAGAGAGCGCTCATAGTCCAATGTGCTGGCTTCTTCTGAGCTTTCCGCTGCTTTTTTTGGTGGTCCGCCACCTTCTTCCTCTGTTCCTCTAGCTTTACATACAAGTACAACTTTTCTGGGTTCCGCCACTCTTTCGCTTCCTGGTCCAGTTTAGCAAACCATTGTTTCACATGTGCTCTGGAAGAAGCATGTACCTCCTCTTCACTTTTTTTATAATTTAATTATTCTGGTATCTTAGCTTTTTTTTGCTGAGGCAACCTTCTTTGGAGGTGGGATCGACGACTTCGGTCATTCTGGGGTGGACCACTTCTGACTGCCTCGCTTTGGAGGCGATGGGACCGACCGTGTACTCTTTGGAGAGGGTGGTGCAGGCGGTGGGGCCGATCTTTTTGGCGTTGGAGAATGTGGTGCAGGCGTTTGAGACCTAGGTGGAGGAGGTGGAGACCGCGGTGGAGGCGGTGGCGGGGTCGGTGCGGCTGTCGTAGGAATTGGAGGAGATGGGCTTGCAGCCGTGTCATCGAATCCAGCATCGTCACCGCCCGCAACACTATGATGCGCTAGGGAATGAAGAACTGGACTTAGGTTGGAGGAGTCCCTGCCGAGAAAACAACGAGTTCTGTGAGCAAACTTTTTTTAAATGCAATACATATATAATATAAGAGTAAAATCACGCACGCACCTATGGTGAAGAAGAGGCAACAGTGACACTCCTGGAATAATTATGAAGCGCTTGCACCAATAAATAAATGTCTTCTCAGCTTCACCTAAGGTCTCCCTGTCTCCCCCTTATATTTCTAGAGGCACGCTGCCACAACCTCTCTCAACCCTATCCACCGAGACGCTAGCATATCCAGCTGGTACTGGTTGACTATGGATTCTTGGCGTTCATGTTCGGTCAATAGGGTTTACAACACTGATAACCACCTTTTTATGGCATTCCCGTCTGTTACGTGCAGCTCATAGGTAGCAAAAGCCTCTGTGATATCATCCACGGAGAAGTATAGCTTCGTGTCATTCTGAATGGTTGGTACTTCCGTGGATGCGCAACTGCTTTTCAACTGGCCTGGGGGGCTAATGTTGACCTCAGGTTGTGATGTACCTTGCCCTTTCACCAATTGACTAAGTGCTTCTTGTACTTGCCTTTTAATCTCCACCTGCATCCATTCTTCACGAGATTTCTTGCGCTCTTGTGATTGCATAACAATAGCTTCCAGCCAGCGGATCTGCTCTGCCTCCTCATCCTTCTTTCTCTGGCTGCTTCTGTAGGTTTCTTAATCAGCTTTGAATGAATGCAGCCACGAAACTGTCCCATAGCCTCTCGTACGCCCACCATGCTCAGGATTTTCAAGCGCGTACGTGAGTTCATACTTCTCCCTGTTGGGCCCGAACTCACCAAACTGAACTGCCTCTTGTGCACGGACTAGTCTCTCTGCTGCTCTAGAGATCTCTTGGCCCCAAACTAGCACCTCGGTGTCTGGGTCCCGCTTCTCCCATGACCGTAGAACCAATGCTTCGAGCGCTCACTCTAATTCTATGCTATTGTCTCAGGTGTGACCCCCCTAGTAAGCATCTCATGTTCCATTTGGTCCCACTTGGGAACGACACTCTTATAACCACCTGATCCCATATGATGGTGGTATGTCTTTTTACTTGCATTCTCTTGGTTTCTAATGGCTCGTTCCTCGCCCTCTTATGATGTTTTTGTACTGTGCGAAGTCATCTCAAAAAGGCCCTCAGCTTGACATATTTCTTGAGGTTGAAATTTGGGGTCTCGTTTTTCTTTACAAATTTGTTGTACAAAGTCTTCTTCCAATTCTGGAACAGTACCACCATCTTCTTCATAGTCTAGTCATAAGTTCGCGCCTTCAACTCTTCATCGTTGGTGTCAAAGGAGAAAACCGCCGTAACGGCTTTGCAAAGTAACTCCTTGTCACGATCAGAGATAAAACTGATTTCAGGAGCACCTCCCTTCTCTCTCCATTCACGAGCACTGATCGGTATTTGGTCTCTTACAAGATAACCACAGTGACCGACATATTTAGTTGCATGTACACCAAGTGGTCTGCCTGTAGCCGTCTCGAACTTGGAGATTACGTAGCGGTCCTCCAACGACTTCTTTGGCCCTCATGGAGGTACGCTTCTCCCTGTAGAGGTCGATCCAGAGGGCTACGTATATATAAAAATAAAAATACTAAATTAATAATCAAGTAAGTCTAAAACCTAATGTAAGAGATGCATTATATATGTTTATATACCTCGTCGGTATTCCCTTCTTGTTGTACAACGAGTTGTTGCTCAGGCGCATTGCCTTCTTGTTGCTCAAGCGCATTGCCCTCTTGTTGCTTGTCCTGCACGAGCTCGTTGTAATCAGCAAAGTACTGACTACCATCGTCGATCATATTCCTCAAGGCATCTTCTATATAATTAGAATCATCGTGAGGACGGTCGGCCATTTCTATGTCTGCAACCATAAATATATATTTCTATATAAGACTATATAAATTAACACTATAAGGTAAAAGAACAATAATATATACAAAACACTAGAAAATAAAATATATATTAGAGACGTACTGGAGTGCACAGCCACAGCAGCCACAGCAGCCACAGCAACAAGCGGCTCAAGCTCTGTTAATCCATAGACAAAACTGCCTGACATTTTAGCTTCGTGCTAAGTCAAACTATGTTTAAATTTTGATTGTAAACTTCATCTATCATCTCACAAAATTTGAACTAAAACTCAACACAAAGAAAAAAATTACAAATTCTGCTAAGGCGTAAACTGGATCAACTAAAATAGTTTGGGGAGTAAATCCTAAATGCTTGTCGTTTTCGCTTCCCAAGAAACAACTTTGACTAAATATATTAAAAATATTAATATTTATGACACGTAATTAGTATCATTGGATAAATATTTAAATCTAATTTTTAACAAATTTATTTACACATACAAAATATTACACGTATTATCTATAAATCAAATCAAACTTATCGATACATATGAATAGAGCACCAATCGATACGAATAGAGCACCAACACATGACACATGACACATGACACATCTTTATATACCAATACGTCACTGATCTACATATCTACACATTTGTACCATATAAACAAATCACTGTTACAGATCTAAAAATCTACACATATTTATAACTTTGTTTACACAATGCCTAAGAGAATACATCGCCACATGACACTCATGGTAAACAATCCACCACCATCAACGCTACGTCAACAATAGCAAGAACAAAGTAGCTAGAGCAACGACCGGACCTGGAGACGCCCGGCGGCGAGGGCAGCAACGACGTCGACTAGGGCTTGACGAAGACGGGAGGACAGTTCGGATCTAGAGCTGTCTGTGCGCTTATATAGGGGCGGACCCTTTAGCACCGGTTCGTAGCTGGAACAGGTGCTAAAGACCCTTTAACACCAGCACGTGCCACCGGCTGGTGTTAAAGGGTGACCCTTTAACACCGGCGCGTGCCACCAGCCGGGGCTAAAGGGTCCTCAGGGTGGGCTCCTAAAATTTTCGGACCCCTTTAGCACCGATTCCAGCCACGGACCGGTGCTAAAGGGCCCAAAAACAGAGCTTCCCGCCTGTTTTTTAGGTTTAGCTTTTTAATTTGTTTTCCTTTTTATATATACACTAAACTTTATTAATTCTAATATTTTGCATAATCTTTTTTAAAAAGTGACATGTATTTTATTTTTCTTTAATTTAACCTAAAATATCTTAGTGCCTTTTTTAAATTTTCAATAAGTTTGTAACTAATGTTTAGTATTTTGTTAATGCAAAAATATATTATTCCAATAAATTTAAAAAAACTGTCTCCAATCAAGAGAAAATCTATTTTCACATCATGTTGACGTTAAACTTTTTATTTTTGTCATTTATTACTCAAAATGCGAGTAGGGTACAATTTTCATCAAATAAAAAAAATCTATTTATCACATAAAAATAAAAAAATAGTATTTAGCTTTTTGTTTATATACATATATATGTTTGCTAGGTCATATAAAATTTATATTTTCTTCATTTGTTTGTATATATATATTTAAGGTGAATGTATTTATATACTAAATCTTATTAATTGTATAGTAAATTGAATACTTGACATGAAAATTTAATAAACTAAATGCATCACTCTTAACAAGAATCAGCGAAAATACACCACCCTCGACAACTGAAAACATAAATAAAAATTTGAGTTAATACATAATATTTTTTTACAACACATACTATTAAATATGACTTTATATTAAGCGGGCACAACAGTGAACTTCTTCTTGACGTAAGACCCTTGGTTATGATCATACCGTAACCATGGAGTATCCTCATTGTTTAACAAAATGTTTGGGTCTTTGTTGACTATGAAGGGTGGAATTCGGTCATCCCTTACGTAATCGCGTGACATGTCTGACTTGTCTTTAATTCCGACAATGTTTCTTTTCCCAGAAAGGACAGTGTGGTGCTTTGACTCATTGACGATCGAGTGGTCATCATTTTTCCCTCTCTTTGGTTTCGTAGACATATCTTTCACATAGAACACCTCACTCATGTCCGCAGCAAGGACAAATGGTTTGTATTTGGACCCACTATTGTTAAGGTCCACGGTTGTCATCCCATACTCCTTGTCAACTGTTACCCCACCTCCGGTCGTCTTTACCCATTGGCATCGGAACAAAGGAACTTTAAAATTAGTTGCATAGTCTAGTTCCTATATGTCCTCTATGCGTCTATAATATGTTTGTCTGTTCCCATTTGGATCAGTGGCATCCACGCATACACCACTATTTTGGTTGGTGCTCCTTTTATCTTAGCCTACTATGTAAAATGTGTTACCATTTATCTCATACCCTTTGTACGTGAGGACATGCCACGATGGTTGTCTGTCCAATAAATAAAGCTGCTCATCAATATTTTCATCACCCTGACATTTTTTGCGCAACCAATCGCTGAAAGTTTACATGTGCAGACGCATTATCCAAGCTTCATCCTTCCCGGGCCACTGGGATCGTAGGAAATCCTTGTGTACATCGACATATGGTTCCACCAATGAGGAGTTCTAGAGAACTGTGTAGTGTACTTTATTGAAGTAATCATCTCTCGTACCAATATATGTTTTCTTTCTAAGTGTTCCCTTTCCACTAAGTCTGCCCTAGTGTTGAGATTCAGGAACGCCAATTAGGTCAAGGTCTAGAATAAAGTCAACACAGAACTCTATGACCTCCTCTGTACCGTAGCCCTTGGCGATGCTTCCTTCTGGCTGAAAACGGATGTGGACATATTCTTCAGGACACCCATGAATCTCTCGAACAGGAACATGTTGTGTAGAAACACAGAACTGAGAATACGAATCTCCTTGATCAGGTGAACTAGGAGGTGTGTCATGATATCGAAGAAGGACAGAGGGAAAACCAACTCAAAGCTGACGAGACATTGAACGACATCATTCTGTAGAGTAGCTAGTTGCTCTGGATTGATTGCCTTTTGAAAAATTGCATTGAGGAATGCACATAGCTTCACAGTGGCTAGACGTACGTGTGGAGGTAAAATTTCTCTTAAAACCACCAAAAGCAATTGCGTCATAAGCATATGACAATCATGGGACTTTAAGTTCAGGAATTTCTTCTCTGGTACATTAATTATTTCTTTGATATTGGAGGAGAATCCAGATGGGACCTTGATGCTGCTAAGACATTCAAACTTGCTTTCCTTCTCTTCTTTGCTTAGAGTGTAGCTAGTAAGGCTTAAGTAATGACATCCATCGTCTGTCTTTTCTGGATGCAGGTTGTCTTGTTCTTTCATGCGCTGCAAGTCTTGTCGTGCTTCAAGTGAATCCTTAGACTTCCCGTAGACACTCATGAATCTAAGCAAGTTCACACAAAGATTCTTTATCAGATGTATCATGTCGATCACGTTGCGGACCTCTAGGATATTCTAGTTAGGTACCTTCCAAAATATGGATTTCTTCTTCCACATGGGTGTGTGTCCCTTAGCGTCCTTGGGAATAGGTTCACTACCCCGTCCCTTTCCAAATACCACTTTTATATCATTGACCATTTCGAGTACATCATCCCCGGTTCGGTTGAGAGGCTTGGTCCGATGGTCGCCTTGTCTTTGAAATGCTTGTCTTTCTTTCGTACTGGGTGGTTCACAGAAAGAAACCAACGGTGGCCAAGGTACACAACCTTTCAACATTTTTTCAAATATACATTGTCAATGTATTCATAATAGTGTGTGCATACATTACATCCCTTGTTTGACTGGCCTAAAAGATTATTAGAGCTCGCCAATCATTGATTGTAACAAACAGCAATGCTCGCAGGTCAAAGTACTCCTATTTGTACTTGTCCCACACGCGAAACTCTGGTTTGCTCCATAAAAGTTGAAGTTCCTCAACTAATGGCCTTAGGTAAACATCGATGTCGTTGCCAGGTTGCTTCGGTCCTTGGATGAGTACCGGCATCATAATAAACTTTCGCTTCATGCATAGCTATGGAAGAAGGTTATAGATACATAGAGTAACTGGCCAAGTGCTGTGACTACTGCTCTGCTCCTTGAAAGGATTCATACCATCTGTACTTAAGGCGAACCACAAGTTTCTAGCATCATCTGCAAAATCTAGGAATTCTCTATCTATCGCTCTCTACTAGGATCCATCGGTAGGGTGTCTCAGCATATTATCTATCTTACAGTTTTTTTTATGCCACCGCAACAACTTTGCATTGTCCTTGTTTCTAAATAGACGTTTTAAGCGTGGTATTATAGGAGCATACCACATAACCTTGGCAGGAATTTTCTTCCTATGACGTTCTTCACCCTCAACATCGCCAGGATCATCTCGCCTGATCTTATACCGTGATGCCTTACATACCGGACATGCATCCAAATTCTCGTATTCCTCCCCACGGTAGAGGATGCAGTCATTAGGACATGCGTGTATCTTCTGGATTTCTAATCCCAAAG
>Ga0182004_10000453_pt1 | contig 24664 bp, 20 predicted proteins | sample Sormic07211540_1_FD_120479 | JGI IMG/M metagenome (GOLD analysis project Ga0182004, IMG submission 120479) | Endophyte microbial communities from Sorghum bicolor roots, Mead, Nebraska, USA - 072115-40_1 MetaG | ecosystem: Host-associated > Plants > Roots > Unclassified | place: USA: Nebraska...
CCTCTCTTTACCTTGACCTTAGAAGGGGATAAATGCACACCAGACCTCTTTCCTTTCCGCCCTCTAGTTGCTTTCGAAGGACTTGAAGGCACACTTACATCATCTCCAACCTCCTTCGTAACTCGATCATCATCTGTTGGCACACTAACTGATATTTCAGCATTCATATCAAAGTCCTCGTTATGGTCTTCAACCTCCGCCAAAGGCTCCAAATGCTACACAGTCACATAGAATAGGTAGTCAAAAATCAACTAAGCTATAGAATTGCACTAACTCATATGTTCACTGACATAAATATAAATAAATATATTTACATGACCACTAACTCATATATTTACATGAATAAATATAAATAAATTAACACCTTGCATATTTCTTTACATATTCACATAAATCACACAAATTGTAAGTTGCATCCTACAGAGCAAAGCATCAACAAAATAAATACAATTTACAGACCACTAACTCGTATATTTACATGAATAAATACAAATAAATTAACACCTTGCCTATTCCTGTACATATTCACATAAATCACACAAATTGTAAGTTGCATCCTACAGATCAGAGCATCAACAAAAAAAATACATACCATATTTGTGTTTGTGTCTGTTGATATGGAGGTCGATGGAGCAGTGGACTTCGCGGGTACAAATCCTCGACCTCAGCCGCGACCACCGCGATTGCCTGTCGAAGCGGGCATCTTCTTGCGGTTCATCCTCGATTCAACACTTGAAGCACCGGAGGAAGCGTCCTAGGGGATTCTTCCTCATCTTCCATCACCTGCTCGAGATGGAAGGCTAAATGAGCGTGCTTGCGTGCAGCCTGCAGCAAGCAGCTTGAGGAGATGGGAGACCAAAGGAGTGGCATGCCGCATGCTTACTTGCGGGCTGCTGCGAGGGCCAGCGATGCGCGACGTGCTACTCGCGGCGGGCCTGGGGCGACGAACGGCAGCAGGCGGCCGGCGGCGGCTCCTATCCTGTATCATGAGATGGAAGAGGAAAAGAGTACATGTGGTGTGGCCGTGTGGGGCTTGGCTCCTGTTCATGCGGCGGCTCCTGGTGCCGAGGATATCTGTGTGTGTGTTATATATATTTAGGGTTTTAAGTTTGGGCTGGGCCAAGGTAAATGAGACATCAAGAGATATATGGGCGAGCTAAATACAGGTGCTTGGCTTGTGAAATCGCTGGCTCGTTCGAGCTAACAAACAGCTCGCGAGCTGGCTCGAGCTGGCTCGTTATAAATCGAGCTGGCTTGTTTCAGAACGAGCTGGCTTGTTATAAAATGAGTCGAGCTCGAGCCGAGCCATTAACGAGCGAGTCGAGCGAGCTAGCGAGTTTCGTGCACTTAAATATAGGTTAGCACTTAGCACTTGTTATTCATCTGATACAAAGCCTATCATTTACTGATGCCAAAGAACCTCCACATTAATCCTCATGAGTCATGAGATGTGCTAAAAAGAAAGATCCCCCATTTCGCTAGCTAATTGATACCTTTTCTTATAAAACCTAAAATGCCATCCATGGGACACTAGGAACTGCATAACTCTTAAGCCTAGTACCCGGCACACCTTAACCTTTCATCCTTTCTTCAATATATTGGAACAGAGCCTAACACTAAAATCACGTTGTACTATGTAATTCTAAAAAAAATAATAGTACTATATTTTTTGTGTTTGCCCATTATTGAACACGAATTCGTTCCTTATGAGTCAAATCGCCCAACAAAACTCTACACTTCCCATCAATAAAAAAGATCTATTATACGAACTCCTTATTTAGTCTTATAATTAAACAAACAAACTTAATTTTGTAGGAGTTGAACACTAACACCAAGTGTATGACAGACAATAGGGACTTCGCATAATGACATTCAAAGAATGTTGGATAGTTTCTAATTTACTACAAAATGAACCATTTAAATTTCTCCTAACTAAATTATCCTTAGTAAGGATGATCCCTCTTTTAAAATGCCACGTCTTTTTTTTCATTTTGAGTGGTAATTCCATATGCAAAATTTCATGTGTAATCTTGACTCTGTTGTTGACAAGATGCTTATACATTGACTTGACTATGATAAAGTGTCATCTTTATGAAAACTCCACACAAAAGGATCCAACACCAAATATTGAAAATGAGTTATGCACAACTATAATACTAACTTTATTTCCAATGGCTTCTTTTTATTTATAAGTGGCTACCAATTTGTTTGTTGGTTTTCACTAACTAAAAACTGTTGGTAATGGTAGTTTGTGGGAGATTACATTGTTGGAATTTACCAAATTGTAATGAAAGATAAATAAAAAATCTTGTCAATGTGAAACTAGAGCACATCGTGGCTGCATCCTTGCCTGCCATGCTTGGTGAAGAAGTGACCAAGCGAAAGAGCCGGACGGACATGGAGATGCAGCTAGCCGATGTTGACCGCGCCGGGCAGGCCGTGCTCCTGAGGAGCGACAGGGGCAGCGGCAGGGGTGGCGGTGGCGGCGCAGTCCCCGTCCACCGGCACGTTGACGTTGGAGCAGTTCCCCGGCGCCTCCACCACTTGCTCGTGCATGTGCGGCGGCACCGCCATTGGAGACGTGAGCACTGGCGCCATGGCGTCCTGCATCTAGATCACATAGAATCTAGCCAACTCATGTGAAAGCAATCGGAAGCAGTCGTCGAACTGGACGGTCCTGATCCGTGCCATGTCACCTGGTCGTCAAGGGGGAAAGGCGTGGACGGGATGAGCGCGGAGAGGAGCTCCGCTGACGTGTACGCTTGCTGCCAGTCATCGCTAGGGGCCTGCTGGTCCACGTGGCACATCGAGGCTATTCCTGGGTCCACTCCCCCCACGACTGGGTCCCGCCTCATCGAGTCGAAGATCACCTGATCCCTGTTGGAACAAAGATAATACGTGAGCTTGGCGTCTTGTTTAGTTCGCAAAAATTTTTTGGCTTTGACTACACTTTCGTTTGTATTTGTCAATTGTTGTTCAATCATGGATTAATTAGGTTCAAAAGATTCGTCCACATATTATAGGTAACTTTACAATTAGTTATTTTTTTTTGTTTATATCTAATGCTCAATGTATGCGTCTAAAGATTTGATGTGACGAGAAATCTTGAAATTTTTTGAAAAAACCTGGAAAGAAATATGTATATGTGGAGTTCAAAAAAAAATGAAGGATGTATGTGGCTCATCTGATGGAATTTGGACTACCTGAAGGACAAGATGGGGTCTGGCCCCGCGAAGATCGACGACGTCGGCAGCCCGTCGGCGAACCACGAGGACACGTCGCCGGCGAACGCGTTGACGCCCAGGTCCCCTTGCGGCTCCTCTTCGTGCTGCTGCTGCTGCGCCGGTGGCTGCGGCGGCGGCGGCAGGCCGAACACCTGCACCCATGCATGGGTAGGGTAGATCATTCTCCATGTTATTAATTACGTATACTCCACTAATTACTGTTACTCGCTGAACCGAATCAGCAGCAGTAATTACGTGCTCAAATGCTCAATCCATGATTATGAATGAAAGAGGATGTGTGAATGTGATCATCAGACTCGGTCACGTACGTGGTGCATGTCGGAGGGCGACGGCTCGAACGGGCCCATGTGGTTGCACAGCAAATATTTCTGCAGTGAATGCACGCATGCAATGCAAGGCGGTTAATAATATAGCACGGTTGTGAGAATGATCCAAAATTAACATGAGATTTGTCATCATTAAAAGAGAAAAACAAAATTGACCTTGGTTTAGTAATAATATAGGGAAAAACTATGTTTAGGCTCCGAACTTTTGTAGAAGTCCCTCAAAGGCGAAAACCGGGCATGAATAGCTCTCCAACTATGAATAGCGGACAACTTTGGCCTTTGGCTAGTTTAAAATTGGTTTTGAGTATATATGTATTTTCTAAAAACAATAGGTAAATCACTCAAATTCATACATAATTCTTTTTAAATCGGAAAAAATATGAAACTGGTACCAAAATTTTTCTTAAAATATAATCTATCCCATCGAGATCTACAATTCTAGTTTGGGATCATTTCTTCATCCAAGTTCGTTCAAACAATTCAGAAATTTGAATTACAAAATATAAGAACTTCAAATAAAATTTTTGGACCGTGTATAAGATTTCAAGTGAAACAAAAGTCATCTACAAAGTTGTAGCTCTTGGTTTTGGTAATTTCTTCACTCGATTTTGTTTGAATAATTTAAAAAATTTAACAAAATATGAGAACTCCAAACAGAACTTTAGGACCGTAAAGATTTCAAATGAAACATTCGTTAGCTAAGATCTACAACTTTAGTTTTAGTCATTTATCCATTGAAGTTGATTTGAACAATTCAAAAAAAATGAATGTCAAATGAAAACTTCAAAAGGATAGATTATATTTGAATAAGATAATAGTTAAATTTCTAAAAATTCATGACCTTTTTAAAAAGATACATTATATTTTAGAAAAATTTCGGTAACAATTTCATACTTTTTTATTTATAAATGATTATTTATGACTTTCATAACAAATTTATTTATTATTTTATTATTTTTATAAAATACATATATACTCGAAACCACTTTGAAACTAGCCAAGAGCTAAAGTTGTCAGATTTTAATAGTTAGAGGGCTGCACATTTCTAGTTTTAAGTTCGAGAGGTAAATCCAAACAACTAACTAACCTTTCGCTCCTCGACGCGGGTGAGGGTGTCCATGAGGAATTTCTCGCACGTCTCAACCTCATGCATCGATGCCAATGCCACCGGATCCGGCTCAAACATCCTAAAGCCCAATGTCATGGATTCAAGTAGATTGGGGCATATTAAAAATAGGAAGTCATATTAGAAGCTTTAAGGCGATTCTCAAATTATCTTCATGACAAAGGAAAGGATACTTCTCGCAAAAAAAGGAAAAGATACTACTCAGTTCTAGCGCTAATACTTATAATGGTAGAAAATAGACAAGTATATTTTTTATAGTGAAAATAATGTCCCTAAAAAAACGTGATGTTTTAGGATTTTTTTTAGATAGATTAATGCTGAATCTAGATTACCCTTGTAGTTGTAGCCCTATCTATTGAAGGTGAACCATGCTAATTAAAAGGAATGTATAGATGCATGTAGACCATAATCTCAAGTTTGTAAGGGCCCAAACTAGTTCCAATAGCTAAAACATGAAGTTTTTTTTTGACAAAATTTAAAGCCTAAAACATCAAGTTTCTAGAATGGAAAGAGTACTTTGTATGTGATATTTTGGATAGTTGGCACTAACAGTTATAACACTATGCAGTTGTGTGTCCTCCAACCTTAACATGAAAACCCAATTCTACCATCTATTAGCCCATGTATCCAAATAGGCTCTAGATAGTTTTAGGAAACTAACTATTTATCAGCTATCAGTTAAGTCAACGCTGTCAGTTACAGGCGCGGATGGTTTCATCACGGTTTGCGTGGTGCTGCATCTTTTTTCTTTTGAACCAAAAGGTCTGCACCTTTAAGCGTGTAAAATGCATGCATTGTAGGGGAGTTTGTGTAGAACCTAAGTTGCTCCTCCAAGACTTGCAGCTGGTGTTGGTATGTCCTGATCTCCTGCTGAAGCTCCTGTACGTGTAAGATTACACACATAAAAAAAAACAAATAATCAGAAATATGCATGTTTTGAGTAAAAATCATGTTAGTGTCTTTTGTCCGAGGATGGTGTGTGAGTCGCATGAAGAGGTAGGTTATTACCTCTACATTGGAGTTTACTGGCCCTTTACTGTTTCATCAAGGTATTCATCAAATAAAAGGATGCATCAGAGAGAAACAACAAGCATCGTCAGTGAGAAAAGGAGATTCAAAAATAATATGAAGTAAATATAATAAAGAAAGATAATCAGCATAGTTAATATCCATTTGAAAACCAAAACTGGAAAGATTAATTGAGAGAGAGAGGAGGAGTGAGTGATATACTTGGGTGCAAGTTGTTCGGCTATGTCACCCTCGCATTTGAGTTGTGTAAGCATCTTGATCAGATACTGTATTTGGATACATACATGTTTAAGATGATAAAAAATCAGTTAACGAGCAAATTAAGGTTAATGTTGAATTTTTTTGGATATCCAAATACAGTATCTGATACGTCACCTCTCTATTCCGAACGACTCTGCATCACAGCAATAATCAGTCAGAGAATAAACTAGTCATAACAAACCTGTGTTTATTTGCCTTAATTAAGAAAACGAGAGAAAGGTTCTTCTCGCAATACTAATAAGAAAGAGAAAAGGGCCGCATGCAATTGGCACCCGCGCGAACGAATTGAACGTACCCTCCCCTGTCGTGCTCCGGGAGATTGATGTACCTCGTGATCACGTCCTCGATCCTATATATACATTTCAGTAAAATTTAACAGTAAATGTGATTAAATTTTGCCTGAAATCGTCCGTCGACAGGTACACACATGCATACATACATGACACCGATCGAATTCGGCCGGAGCAGGTAATTAAAAGAGAATGAACGGACGGAAGCGGACGGACCTGCGCCTGCCGGAGAAATGGCTGAGGCGATTGGAGGGGGAGAACATGATGAGCGCGATGTCGATGTCGCAGAGGACGGAGAGCTCGTAGGCCTTCTTGATGAGGCCATTCCGCCGCTTCGAGAAGGTCACCTGCCGGTTCGTGTTGTTCTCGATCCTCTTGATCTGCAGCTTCACGCGCCCCATAATGCCCCTCGATCTGCTGATGAAAAAGAACACACTCTAGCTAGATTATTGCAGGGGAAGAAGAGGAGGGCCGCCGCGCCGGGGATGAAGAAGATGACCCGTAGCCCGGCCGGGGTCGGTGGTGGCTCTTATGGAAGGAGGAGAGAATTTGTCGGGAGGGCGCGGTCAACCTGTGTAACCGCGAGCAACAAACGGCGCGAAAGCTACACCTGTATAGACGACTGTAGTTGTGCCGCGCAAGTCACAAGTGTACTGCAGTTACGTCTCACTCTGTTGTGATGATATAGCCAAAAAAAAATATGGTTGATGATGTAGTCTCCTGTTGCGAAACTGAAGGACCGGTGACCGGTCACGGATGGGCGCCATGCATGCATGCATGCATTGTGTGCAAGAGAAAATATCTATCAGTGCTTTATTATCAAAAGGTTGGCTTTGTTAATTTTGTTCATCATGTGTTTGTCGTGGAAAAATGAGGCAGGGAGGATTGTATTTCTGGACGAATGTTGTCTGCTGAATCGTCGTTATGATCGAATAAAGAGCTGCTTTAATGTCAAATCACAAAATAATAACTTGTGCCTTTATTCCGTATCCACGCTGGTGGCGGCCTACTGAGGATGCGTGCCGGGAGGGCCTAGAACAGATGTTTCAACCTGCTGAATAAGGGGCTCGTTTAGGCCTTGTTTAGTTGGCAAAAAATTTGGATTTTGGGTACTATAGTACTTTCGTTTGTTTGTGACAAATATTGTCCAATCATATACTAATTAGGGTCAAAACATTTATCTCGTGATTTACAGGCAAACTATATAATTAATTTTTGTTTTCGTCTAAATTTAATACTCTATGCATGTGCCGCAAGATTCGATGTGGCGGAGAATCTTGAAATTTTTTGGGAACTAAACAAGGCCAGTTTCTAAAAAATTTTGCAAAATATTTCAGATTCCCTATCACATTGAATTTTTAGACATACATGGAGCATTAAATATAGACAGAAATAAAAACTAATTGCACAGTTTTGTCGAAATTGACGAGACAAATCTTTTGAGCGTAGTTAGTCCATGATTGGACAATATTTGTCAAATACAAACGAAAGTGCTATAGTGTCGATTTTCCAAAAAAATTTGGAACTAAACAAGGCCTTAGTTAGAGAGATTTTCACCTAGGAATCCTTCCAGCTCATCAAAGTATTTATATAAGGCCCCGTTTGGCAAGGTTTCTCCGCCGTTTTCTGCCAAATAAGATAAAATAAAATAGCTCCACTGATAAAGCCCATAAAAATATGCTTTCATGAATAAAAAAACATGTTCTCACAGAGCTTGAGGATGCGAAGGAGCTAAAAATAATAGTTTCTCACGGCTTCACTATCCTACATAGCGTTATGTGAGAACATATTTTAATGAAGGAGTTGTTTTGTTAAATGATTTACCAAACAACTCTAACTTCAGCAATAGAGTTGTTCACAGAGCTAAAGGCTTAAAAACAGCTTCACTTGTGAAGTGGAGCCGTGCCAAATGAGGCCTAAATTAGCCGAGTATTTCTGGCAGAAATAGTTTCAGGATATGGTTGGGAATCGAACAATGCCTAAAGAGATTTTCAACTTGTCTAGCCCTTTGTGCCCCAAGATGTATTTTCAATAACTTGTCTAGCCCTTTTCCCCCTAAATTGAGGGGGTTATTTTTTTTCCACAATGTTAGAAGTGGCTTTTTTTATATAAAATAAAATAGATCTCCTCACTATTATTGATAACAATAGTTAGAGTATGTTGAATTGAAGGCTAAATGGCGAAAGGGTATGTAGCCTAGTGGGTACAGGAACCTCAGTAGCACCTCATCACGTTCTGGGTTCAACTCTCCGTGTGAGCGAATTTTCTAAGATTTTATAACGTTTGTGCTTTCAGTGGTAGGTGATGTTTTCACCAATAGCGTGGCACCTGCACTGGCATTGTCAATCTCGAGCATTTATCGGCCCATAATCTTCGAAGATGCTCATAGGGGCAGGGTTTGTGTACGTGTGTTTATAGGGGTGCGTGGCGTCTATAGTGACTTTGTCAATCTCAAAATTTTGTTGGGTTTGTGTACGTGTGTTTATAGGGGTGTGTGGCGTCTACAGTGACTTTGTCAATCTCAAGAATTTGTTGGCCCATGATCTTCAAGGATGCTTATAGGGATAAGGTTTGTGTGAGTGTGTTCATAGGGATGTGTGTGTATGTTGTTGTGTGTTGCGCTGACTTTGTCAATCTCAAGAGTTTGTTGGTCCATCGTCTTCAAAGATGCTTGTAGGGTAGAAATTACGTGCGTATTTTGTAAGTATCCTGAGTTGTACCATGTAATCATAAAAAACAATTAAAAGTTAAATGTTTTTTATTATTGTGTTAGTTTTTACAATATTTTTTTATAAAATAGAATGATGATTAGACCTATGCCCAATGGGACCGGCGATGATGCATGGATTGCGAGATTCTACACGCTGCACGAGTTGATCAATTTTTAGATTTTGTTTATATATAATAGAATGATGATTAGTGTTGAGTTGCTGAATTCCGCAGTTTGCTAGGCCCTTCTCTCTGCAATTCAGTTGACTGAACTCGAGTAGGAGTGCTCCAAAGCATCATACTTAGTACGTAGGGCCTTCTCTCTGCAATTCAGTTGACTGAAAACGAGTAGGAGTACAGTCACATACTCAACATGTTACATGTCAGTCAGCTAAAATGGAGTACTCCTAGGACGAGGGAGATCTCAATTCTCAAAGGAATATTCTCTCGTGCAGGGGAGGAGTGGACATGTGCTCAGTGCTCCTGGTTTGGTCGTCGTCTTCGTCGAGACAGAGTGATTAATACAGCTGGTGTCATTATAAAATTAGCGAGTGAATAATTGTTTAACTAACCTCCTACTAATTTCCTAGTTATGGCCGTGCTTGCACGCATGCCATACCGTGCCCTCTTTCAGTCATATAACCATTTCATATATGTTTTCCCTTGTGTTCTCTTTTTCTAGAATGGGGTTTCCTTTTTTTACCATTGACTAGAAATGGTCTATAAAAGGTTTTTTAAAAACTTGTTTGAAATGCAAATACTCCTATTTAAGAACTGCAGTAGAACCAAATTACTTTTTTTGTTTCCCTGTTTAATCCATGTCTTGCGGCGCCTAACTCCATGGCCCATTTCACTTTTTCTTTCTCCTTCGGCTTCAAAAACCCAGCCTTCCAGCCTCCGCCCGCCGCCCCGCCCGCAAGAGACAAGCACACGCACCGCCAGCGCAAGAACTCGGGAAAGGGACCTGTCGAAAAGCAACGCCCTTTTCCTTGTCTTCTTCTCGGTTTCCTTGGTGCTCCCGGCGATCCCCTCCAAAGTCCAACCACGCCGCTCTAGATCTCTCCGACGTGCTCTGCCACTTGGTTTCTCCGAGCTTGTTGGGAGTCCAGGTGCCAGAGAACCAGGGGCCAGGGCTATAAGAGGGGGAACCAACTCCATCTCCCCCTGGTGCTGGTGCCGCATTGAGTTCTTGAGGTGCGCTTCATTGAGGACTTGCTCATTTTTATTGGTCATGTATGCCATTTTATTGCTCTTGCCCAATGTTCTCACTGGAAGAGTTCATCAATCTTATGTTGGTTTCTTGGATTAGTTTTGATCCATGGCCAAATGGTCGAATTAAGTGATTAATGCAGTCTGTTTCATTATTAAATTTAGCGAGTGAATAATTGTTCAATCTCTTCCCAGAAGTCATTACAAGCAGAACCAGCTGCTAACTACTGTTTTTTTCTTTTTCTTGGATTAGAATGGCTGGGGTTCTTTCTCACCATGCGCTGGCATCTTCGCAATCCCACTGGTGCAGTGCAAAGAACTATAGATTCGAAAAGAGGACGGGCAGTGCCCGCTTGGTTTATGTAAAGGGAAGTTGTGGTTCAGGCAGCCGAAAACTGGGTTTGGTTTGGGCCTCGAGCTCGCAGCAGTCTTCTGTCATGGAGCCGATGCACCTACCATCGGATGGCAACAGTGGCCACACCCCAAAGAAATCAAGTAATTTTATGGACTTCCATTTCAACGAAATCGTATAGTGGTTACTTGTTTGTTTGTTTTTTTTGAGAAAATTGGCCATTTGCCACATTTAACTTTGGGCTTCGCAAATTTGGGGCATATAATAAGTTCTGTTAATCTGTGATCTTTGTGTCGTTGCAGGTGAAAGCGCTCTTATATTGATTCGGCATGGTGAATCCCTGTGGAATGAGAAAAATCTGTTTACTGGCTGTGTTGATGTACCCCTGACACCAAAGGGTGTTGAGGAGGCCATTGAGGCAGGTAAAAGGATATGCAATATCCCAATCGATGTAATATATACTTCATCACTGATTCGTGCTCAGATGACCGCAATGCTTGCCATGATGCAGCATCGGCGCAAGAAGGTTTGTGTGTCTTCCCTTTATGAAAACGTCCCAGTAGTTTCTTCTAGCATGTGTATCAACTGCCCTGAAAAATCATGCTGCTGTGTTTTATGTATTTACAGATCCCAGTTATCATGCATAATGAGAGTGAACAAGCTCACAGGTGGAGTCAGATATACAGTGAGGAGACAAGGAAACACTCCATTCCAGTCATAACAGCTTGGCAATTGAATGAAAGAATGTAATACTTTCTCCATATTCTTTGATTTGCTAATTATGTAATTATTATAGTTGTTTGACTGTATTTTTCTCTTGAAATATCCCTTGACATTTCTAGGTATGGTGAGTTACAAGGCCTTAATAAGCAAGAAACTGCAGATCGGTTTGGCAAAGAACAAGTTCATGAGTGGCGCCGCAGTTATGATATCCCTCCCCCAAATGGAGAAAGCCTAGAGATGTGTGCTGAGAGAGCTGTTGCTTATTTCAAAGATCAGGTATAGTTCGCAAGGCCATTTTACATTAATTGGAAGATACACTATTTATTTGGATTATTGGTCTCCCTGCTGCTAACTGTTGTAGTATTGGTAGCTATGCTAAAGGTTATGTGTTGAATTGATGAATTCCTCTACTGTGCAATGCGCCAATGCATGTGCTTAGTTTTCTTTCCATTGTGCTAGCTCATATCAAATTTATAGCCTGAATCTTTTATTTATCTTCGACTCTAAAAACAGTTTTTTTTTAGTTCAATCTGACCTATAGTCGTTTTTTTCCCCTAATAGATTGTTCCACAACTTGTGGCTGGTAAACATGTGATGGTTGCTGCACATGGGAATTCACTTCGTTCAATTATAATGCATCTGGACAAACTAACTTCTCAAGAGGTAATTTACTGTCTTTTTTATCATTCCCTCAAAAAGGACTCCGCTAAACAGAAAATGTAGCATTATGTCAAATTTGGGAGTGAGCCTTTCGTCCCTTCAGGTAATAAGCCTTGAGCTGTCTACTGGCATTCCCATGCTTTACATATTCAAGGAAGGAAAGTTTATTCGCCGTGGCAGCCCGGTAGGACCTTCAGAGGCCAGTGTTTATGCTTATACCAGGGTGAGATTCTTTCCCCCATGTTTCTAAGAAAGGACGATACTCCATTTTATGAAGCTTATTGTCTGTCAGACTAAACAATTTGCTGAGCACATTACATTTCAAAACAGATTGTCCAAGAAGATAACAGTTCTGCTGGTCAATATCTGAATGCTCACAAAGCTCATGTGTTTGTGTTTTACATGATTCTAACCGTTGAGCAATTTAATGAACCTCAGAAAATTTTACTTAAACCTTTGTTAAATGTAAAAAGGACACATAGAAATCTTCTTATTTTAAAGTTGGTTGTGTTTGATGGCAATAGGTTTTGTGCTCAAACTAATGATTTTAAAATATATTGCTACTTTTTCTTTCACAAAGTTAAACCACTGTTTCAGGTGGTACTGTGGAAGCCCTTGTTGACTTAACATTTTTAATTGCATGCATATTCATTTATCTGTGTTACAGATAACACATACATATTATCTTTTCTTTAATAGTTTTTATGAGTTCCTTGTACTATATTTCCTTTTTGAAATTCTGCCATTTATTAACTTATCCGTGTTGTTCGCATTAACCTGCTTGCAGACCTTGGCTAAATACAGACAGAAGCTTGATAGTATGGTTCAGTAAAAGGTCAGTGAATATTGAATAATCTAGTAAGTTTAGTTCCCATTGAATATTCCGACTGACGCTAACTTTATGATATGTTGTTACCTCATGACGTTTCAGACACTCCACTTGGATCATGGCTCGATATTTCTTTGTCGACCATGTCTGCTTTTTTGGAGAAATGGTTAATTAAGGTCCTGTTCGCTTGAGCTTATCTATTAGCCATTCAGTAATGTTTTTCTCTCACAACAAATTAGCGAACAATATCTTTTCAGTCATGGCTTTTCTACCAAGGGAACAAACTGTAAACAAATTCTTGGCATGAGAAGCATTTATGACTGGGACGAAATTCATCAATTGGAGTTTCTTTTGTAAACAAACATGTGCAATGACTTTAGTATGGGGTAGAAGTAGCATCATATGTTGTATATTTAGTTGAATTTGTTGAGGAGAATGATATACATTTGTTTTCCTTTTTTTACCTCATACTTTCTAGTCCTCATAGACAAGCTAGAGTGCTAGATCTATTTAATCGCGTAGCTCTATCATATATATTTTAACTTTAATAAGTAAAGCTAGAAATGATTATATTTGAAGTTATTGAAAAAATACGATGATTTAGTTCCCTGTAGATAAAAGGCAAACTAAAGGCCTTGGTTTTCTTTAGAGCTAATAACTTTTGAGGAACTATTAGAGCTAATAACTAAAGGAGTATAGCCTCAACGGCTTTCAAAAGATTTTTTCGGGGTTTAAACCAAACAATCATTACGTGGGCTGAATCAGCCCACCGGAGTCTAGTCAGTCTAGATCCCACTCGGAGAGCTGATTAATCTACAAAGCATAGGCCAAATTGCTAGGAGGCCCTGGAGCTGCTCCACCTCTCACATTGCCTCCATGTATATGGCATAGCTTATCTGTTGAGCTTTCTTCTGGACTCCTCTATTAGGGTTAGCTTCCGCTCCACAACACTTTTGTTTCTTGTGTGCAAGCTCCTCACAGATGTTGTGGCACCTCCGCTCTAGCCCTGCGACCTGACCTTGGAGCTCAACCTCTCCTCCTCAAAGCAGTCAAGGCAAAGATTCTTGGTTGGTCTCTAGAGGGCTTCATGGGATCAGCAGTGGTAGGGGGCTTGAGCCCCCTCCCCCTGACGCCCCACCCCTAGATCCGTCCATGCAGCTGATAGTTGCACCTCACTTGACCGTGCCACATCCGCATCGTATGTTTGCTAAGCACACACACTCCCTCACCAGCAGTGCTAAACAATGCACGACTAGTGTCGTGAGCACCACCAGCACTACAGAAACTGCTTCGAAGATGACACTGGCATCTACCTTATCTCCAAGAGCAAGGTCGGAGAAATGAGCAGCTAGATGGGTTGTTTGATTTTCCATAATCGAGTAAGAAGGTATGTTGTAGAGAACATGACCGTGAGAATGGAGGGAGAATATTTGGTTAATATGGCAAGTAGGAAGACATTTGCAAATGCAAATGGATCAAAACTTAAAACACATACTTCAGTGCATGAAAAGGAAGTGTAGGTTGTTTGATTTAGTGACTATTTATCTAGTGAACTGGTACTCAACCAACTATTTATTTAGATGAGCATGCACCTTGCATTTCCAATCAATCCAATTAATCTACAAAGCACAACCCAAAACCCTAAAAACACACCACGAACTGAGCGAATTCACGGCTTTGAACCACTGCACATCAAATCCCCACCAGAATCACTGCCCAACTTTTAATCTGTCCCCTCTAACCACTAACTAAAGACAAAAAACAACAATATTACACCAAAATATTCGAATCTTTAAAACTTGGGGAGAGGAGGCGCGAACCTAGCATGGAGAGCAACCTAAAGCTTATGCTATCTGTTGGCACTGACGGGGCTAGTGCACCGTGGCACAAGCACGGCGACCGGTAGAGAAGATGGATCGAGCCTTTTGCCCTGCCTCCTATAGAAAAGGTGCATGGGATGGGAGCATATGCCTTAACTTTCTAGGTGTGAGTTGGCTAAGGATCTAATCCCAGTGTTCCCAGTGAGGATATATAAAGCCTGTACACTATATGTCTTCCTGTCTAAGTCCAATGTGTGTGTGGGTGTGTGTTGAGAATTTTCCTTTATTACTACTTGTAATAAAATAGTACAGAGGTGCGACTTCTCATAGCATCTAGATGATTTGACATCTCACGTCCATGCAATTCCTTGGCTTCAAGCTTCACATTTCTTCTCGATGATTTTTCCCAGGTCTTATTTAGACGTTGTCGGATTCATCTCAATCCATATGTGTTGGGTGAGTTGAGATGAAATTTAGTTCAAATTCTACTCTAACCCATTCTAATGCCTATGTATTAATGTGAATTCAACTACATCTAGACAAGGCCTGACATGTATGTGTAAGCTTTCAGGTATGTGAGGTCGCATGAGCAACAACTTGAACCCAATGTAACTGAGTTTTAATTCTACCATATGCATGCATGTATATTTTGTAGCATTATTAATGCATGATGATGTAACCAAAATAGTGTTATGGCTAATTATTACCTCTCATTCTCTCGGGGTCACTAATTATTTGCTAGTAAAGGCACCCACAATGATTAGTTTAGTTACTAGCTTTAAGCTAACTTTCTCCAATAATGCTAACTTTTAGCATATAGCTTTCAACATAGATAGCCCCACATGATACTCTCACACAACCTTGAAATGTGTATAAGAGATTAGCTCTTAATCAAGAGCTAACTTTTCTCTCTCTTCTATTAAAATATGAGAAAAATACTTAGAGCTACCTTAAAAGCCAATTGTTGGAGTTGGCCTAAGTATGTTGTATAGATGAGTTCAGATCATGTACGTAGAGAGGGGTCAGAGAGAACTTTATAAGCGACCTAGGAAACTCTATCGAAAACACATCCACCAATCCACCTAGCCTCTCCTCGACTCTAGAGCGAAGCATCATTCACAAATTGAGTGCCCGGCCACCACCAACGCACGTGGGCAGCCCTTGATAGTTCACCTCCACAACCATGCGCTGGCATCTTCGCAATCCCACCCATCCTTGCCTCAACGGCCTCAACCTAGACCTAAACCAACCAAGGGAGAAAAGCACTTGTCCCATAGTAGTCGAAGTAAAGCAGAAGAACATGAATGGCCATTGATCTAGGCCGTGTTTAGTTTCTGAAGGGAAAAATTTTGTGACACTGTAGCACTTTCGTTTGTTTATGGTAATTATTGTCCAACCATGGACTAGTTAGGCTTAAAAGATTCGTCTCGTAAATTCTGACCAAACTGTGTAATTAGTTTTTATTTTCATCTATATTTAATACTCTATGCATGCGTCTAAAGATTCGATGTGACGGGAAATCTTGAAAAATTTTGGGTTTTGTGGTGGAAGTAAACAAGGCCCTAAAACTCTATAGAGCGTGTACACCTATGCCAACAGTAGCACGCGTATAAAAGCAAGTGTTTATTATCCTAAGAGTGGGTAGGCCAAGGTGACAGGTTATGACAAAACAAGGCTCATAATTAATCTAACATGCACCATTACAATATAGGGTGTCCACAATGGTGCTAGCTATGTAGCTAGCTGACATAGAGGTGAGAGATAAAATCAAAGACTATTTTATATATTATTATTTTTTTACATACTATTGGACACATATGTTTTTCTCACAAATTCTTGAACTACATAAAATAGATCAGCTATTTATTCGTCCCTAGGGACTTCTCTCTCCTATTTTTTCACTATCCACATCATAATAGCTAGACAAATAGCTAGCTGTTGGAGACGCCCATAGCATATACAGAAATAATAAAGTGCTAGCCATCTAGTTACATGTCTAATGTAGGATTCTGCAAGTAGGTGGGACATGAAACCTTCGTTGACAAGGTTGTCACCCAAGTCCTAGATGTACTCAATAGAGTGGTAAGCTAGACACCAAGTACATTTTTCGTGTGTGCGAATTTTTCATGTGTGCGAACATGTGCCACATATCAAAGGCAATATATACGTCTAGAGGTTTGGAGCTTGACATCACTAAATTTGTTTCCGTGTGGCGATGTGGGTGTGTATGCATAGGATGAAACAACTGACAAATTTGCAATGCCCGTTACGGAAAATAGCTAATTTTCTTCCTTAAACCTAACAGGACCATGGTCATCCTTTGAGAAACACTTGCTTTTTATGCTAAAATGCCTCAAGGCCTCCACCCTACCACCACTAGACCTGTTTCTGTAACCATCTTTTCAATAGCTAGAAGCTAGAAATCTCTCTCGAAAGGCTAAATCCAACTCTAATCAAATCCCTAAGTTCGCTAGAGTTTTTCACCACCAAGGCACCAAAACCTCTAGGTTCACTAACCATCTTTTCAAGAGCTAGAGACCACAAATTTGCCTCGAAAGTCTAAACCCCAATCAAATCCCCAACGTCGTAGGAGTTTTTCACAGCCACCACCATAAAACATGAAGTTGGCCATCAATCGAAAGGTTAGAAATTTGGTAGATTCTCTCAACCTAAATCTATCACAAGATTGGGAAACATCCTCATAAATCAATCAAGAGTTAGGCAGCAAAATCCCGAGGATCATTGACATGCTTTGTTTTTATATACGCCCTTCCTACCTACAAAAGAAAGTCGTTGTGAACAGAGTTTGGGTCAAACATTAAGAACATAAATTATAAATAACTTTTAAACTGTTGAGTTTAGAAATGTGAAAAACTATATGTATAGATTTGTCTTAAAAATACTTTGATAAAAACATACATATACCATTTTTTGATAATTTTTTTATATTTTTTCCAACCTCTGAGGCGCCTAAACGTTCAAACAATGGTGGCAGGCACACAGTCTATGACGGTTGGCTTGCTTATGAGGGATTACTAATAGTAAGGAGCATGACTGTTGCCTGGAAAACCACTATTGTCTGAAAAGTCATGTTTTTTTATAAGAGGCAAGAAACCTCTGCTTTTTAGGAAGAAAAGTAACGGTACAGCAAGACAACTGGGGATACCAGTTCCAGACAAAGCATAACAGCGAAAACCAAAAAAACTGCACCATTAGATCTCAACTATTTCAGAAGGATTGATCGAGCTAGGCTTGAAGTCTTTGATCCAACTTGTGACAGTAGCCTTCATCTTGATGATCTGCTCATGATCTTTCTCCTTAAGTTTGGCGCTCCACTTCTGCAGTAACGACAATGCAATGTATATGATATCAGTGGGGGCACGAGGAAACGCCTTGTTAATAGCCATCTTGTTTCTGGCAGTCCATAAAGCCCAAGCAAAGCCTGAAAATATGAAAATGATCAATCTAATCGGAAAGGGCCCCTTGCCCCTTAACCAAGTATCGCAAAAATCTTCCCATGATTTAGGATAAGAATCCAGATGAAAAACTTCCTTAAGCATTTCCCAGATCAATTTGGCCAAATGACACTTAAAGAAGATGTGATCTGCAGTTTCAGTGCAACCACAAAGACAACAAATTAAGCTTCCTTTCCACCCCTTTTTAGCCAGGTTAACAGCCACTTGCAATTTGTCATTAAGAAGTTGCCAAAGAAAGAACATAATTTTAAGGGGAACCCTACTTTTCCAGATAAAACCTGCAACCCTACTCTTGACACCCCTGTCAGTCAAAAAATGATACAAGGACTTAGTTGTGAAATGGTTCTTCTTTTCCAACGCCCATAAAACTTTATCAGCTCTATTGTCAGTCAACGCACAATCATTTAGCAAGTTCAATAACCCCAACCATCTATCATATTGTTGTATTGAAAGGCATCTTTTAAAATCAAGACCCCAGGAACCCTCATCCCAACAGTCCGCAACATGACAGAAAGGGTCCCTAATCAGGTTATACAAATCATTGTAGACCAATTTCAATGGAGCTCCTTGTAGCCAACAATCTTCCCAAAATCTACACAGCTTACCATCCCCCACCTTGAAGACAGCACCCCACTTAAAGAGATGTTTGATATTATGTAAACCTTTCCAAAATTGAGAACCTCCTGCAGATTTGGAGTCAAAGAAGTTATTATCCCTCAAGTACTTTGCTTTCAAAATTTTGAACCAAAGTTCATCTGGTTGTTGGTAGATTTTCCAGATCCATTTTACCAGAAGACATTCATTCATTATTTTGGTATTAATGATGCCTAGACCCCATTGGTCTTTAGGTCTACAAACCATTTCAAACTTGGCCATGTGGTATTTAAATTTCTCATCAGCACCTTGCCAGAGAAATTTGGCCCTAATAGAATCCATCTTTTTGTGCACCCCATCTTTGAGAAGATAGAAACCCATGCAGTAGAGAGGAATAGAACTCAAGCAAGAATTTGTCAGAATTTGTCTCCCCCCTGAAGTCATCAATTTACCTTTCCAAGGATCCAGCCTTTTAACCATTTTCTGAGTCATAGGACTAAAAGCGCTCATGTTCAAATGTTTATAGCTAATAGGGATACCTAGATATTTCATAGGAAACTCTCCTAGCACACAATTCAATATATTAGCCATCTTCTCCTTTTCCCGCCAAGTAACACCAAAAAAACAAAGACTTCACTCTTATGATAATTTATTTTTAAACCCGTAAGCCACTCAAAACAATAAAGAATGAGTTTTAGATTTCTAATTGATTGTTCAGTAGCTTCAATCATGATGACCGTATCATCAGCATACTGTATGTGTGAAACACCCCCAGAAATCAGGTCGGTTAACACACCAGAAAGATGCCCCTTGCTAACAGCAGATTGTAGCATAACTCCTAGAGCATCAGCAACAATGTTAAAGAGAAGAGGGGAAAGAGGATCCCCTTGCCTCAGACCCCTATAAGTTCTGAAGTATTCACTCCTTTCACCATTAACATTAATGCAAACCCTTCCACCTCTCACAGTGCTCATTGTCCAATTAATCCATTTGGTAGGAAACCCTTTTCCTTTCATTACTTTCTCAAGGAAATCCCACCTCACTCTGTCATAAGCCTTTTCAAAGTCTACTTTTAACACTAGGCTCCTTGCCTTTGATCTATGTAGCTCATGCAAAACTTCATGAAGAACCACAACCCCCTCTAGAATGTTTCTCCCCTTGTACCTGTTTGGTTCTTCCCAATTATCTTATTAGCTACAGGCACCAGCTGAAAAGTCATGTTTGTTTGCTAATTTATTGTAAAAGAAAAAATATTGTTGAATGATTGAGAAATTTGACAAATAAGTTCAAGCGAACAGGCACCTGTTCACTTGAGCTATTATCAGCTAAATCTGCCACTCATTCAACAGTGTTTTTCTTTCAGAATAAATCAACGAATAACATTTTCAGCCATGACTTTTTAGACAAGCAAAAAGAGGCATATGAAATATAGCATATTTTATTTTTTATAAAAATAAAGAGTTAAAGTTAGGCTTTAAAGACCGAATCGCTATCCTAAACAACTTTGTTTAGGGGTATAGAGGAGTATATACAAGAAAAGGCGACGAAAGAATTCTTCGCCCAATTAAAGGCCAAAGCTCGTTCGTCAGACTACTACAGTTCTAGCATGCAGGATACTACGCTACAAACACTAACGCAAAGATCAACATGACGAGCCCAAAAACAGTGATCAGCAAGCAGTTCATCGACGAGTTCGTCTCATGCGTCAGTGCGGCCTTGGAGAGCTTCTCTTCCGCCTTGCTCGTCTCCATGGCGGCCTTCTCCACGTTGGACTCGACGACATCGATGTTCCATTGCTGGTCACGGACTAGCTTTGCGAGCTCCACGAAGATCTCGTTGATCTCAGCGATCTCCTGCTGAATCTTGCATATCTCCCGCCCCCTCTCCTCGACGAGGGCCTCGTTGAAGGCGATCTCGTTGTCCAGCAGGGCTAGCTCCTGCGTCCTCCGTGATTCCACCAGCTGCTGCTGTTGCTGCATCTGGATGTTGCATTGCTGATCGGCAGCGCCGGCAGTGGCATTGGTATTGGCATTGTTCAGTTGTGATGATCGTATGGGAGAGCCGTAGCTCGGCGGCGACGGAGGAGGAAACATCAGCGGCGGCGCAAGACGGGCGGCGGCGGCGGCGGCGGCGGTTTCCTGGCGATCGGCCTCGATGATCCGGTCCTGCACCCACTGGAACTCCCTGAGCGCGGCCTGGAAGTCCGCGGCCAGGTTAGGCCCGACCGCGGCGGCGGCGGCGGGGTCGGCCAGCCTCCGCGCCGTGTTCCGAGCCAGGCGCGTGACGTCGGCGCGCGCCCTGCGGATGCGCTCACGGACCACGCGGGCGTCGCCGTTGCCCCCTAGTCCGGCGGCGCCGAGCTCGTGCGCGAGGCGGCGGAGCTCCGACACCTTGGTGTTGATCTGGAAGACGCAGTGCGCCACCACGGCCCGCGGCGGCGGCGGCGGCGGGGGACGCGGCGGGAGCGGGTGGCCCGCCTCCAGGTCGTGGCAGACGTCCTGGAAACTCATCGGCGCCGTGCGTGGCGGCGGGCGGGCGGGCGGCAAGGATGACCGATCGAGTCACAGGCGGCTGTCGCGCGCTGCGAGCCGTGGCGTCTAACTCCGATCTTTGATCCTTCAAATGCTGCTGGCGATCTGCGTAGGGAGCGGAGGAGTAGTATTTATGGACGGCGCGGCGGTGGCGGCGGCGGTGTCGCTGGTGAAGCCTGCTGAAACGCGGGCGGCGAGTCGGAGCCGGACCGAGCGATCGGTTTATCTTACTACGGCCGTATCGGACTTGGGAGTTGGGAGGCAGGCAGCGTTGAAACGGAGACGATAACCCTTCCAATTCCTTGGCAGCCGCCGGCGTGCGGGCGATGAGGGAACTGAATATATATAAGATGGAATGCGGAATACAGGTCGGAGAAGAAGAGGACAACACAGAAATCGTTCATGATTTTTTGTTTAGATTAGAGAGAGAAAAAAGATGTTTTTTTTGTTAAAAGAAAAGGAAGGAAAAGAGAAAATACCAAGCTCAGCTGGTGCTGGGTAAGATGGCTTTGAACTCTAGACCTCAGGTCAAGAGATCGAACAAGGCAATTGTGCCATAAAATTGTGCCATAAACATTTTGCTGCCAAGGTAAGGCCTGTGGCCCAACTGTGCAATTAACCCTTCGCTAGCTAAGGCCTAAATTTCCACAACCGATAAGAAAAAACTATAATTTGAGAGATTTGAGAGCTCTAGTACCCCAATTTCACTTCCAATGAGCTAAATTTTTCTCACCCGCTCAAAATCTAGACCACGACCTCTCAAAGATGAGGGACTTGGACTCGCCCCCAATACGAGCGGTAGCACGCAACTCGCGTCTTCCAAGTTATTGGCGATCTCGAAGTAGGAGGCAGGAGGACGGCAGAGGAAGAGAGAGCGCGGCGGTGGAAGAAGATGCGGTGCGGCTTGGTGATATGCCCAACAAATGAGATGATGACAGTGAGGAGAGGTGGCTGAGGAGGAGCAGTATGGGAGGAGTGTAGGAAAGGAGGGAGTGGTGACGGAGGAAGAGGATGCGCCAATGCGACGCTCAGAGAGTTAGAGGTTGTGAGGAATGAATAGGTGGTGGGAGAGAAAAAATAGAAGAAAGACTGTGAATGATAAATTGGGCTCACATGTCACAGAAGATATAGAAAAAGTCTATATAACCCCCCACACTATCTAGGGTGGACTATTTCACATCTTAAACTATAAAACCGGATATTCTACCCCTTGAACTTTCAAAACCAGTCAAATAACCATTCGAGTGGTTTTGGAGGGTGGTTTGTCTTTTTCTTTTTAAATTTATTTCCGTTGAATCTTTGAAAAATCATAAAATAAAATTTTCAATTTTGTTGGACTCCTAATGAATAGATCTACACAGTGAATATATAATATGGTATACTTTAGTAGATCTACTTATCAGGGTACAACAAAATTAAATTTTTTATTTTATGATTTTTTTGTGATTTATTATGATTTTTCAAAGATTTATTAGAAATAAAAAAAAGACAAAACCACCCTCCAAAACCACTTGAGGGAGTTATTCGATCAGTTTTGAAAGTTTAGATAGTAGAATATCCGGTTTTATAGTTCTATGGGTGAAATAGTCCACCCTAGATAATTTTGGGGTTATGTAGAGAAGACATTGGGGGGTGAGATTTTCTAGTTCTGTTGGAGATGTCTTTTTAAAATCCTCAAAACAATATCAGAGCTCCACCAATAAACTAGTTTTTGGGTTTTGAGATTTTCTCCTATCGTTGGAGATGCTCTAAGGCCTAACTGCGTGATCAACCCTTCGCCATGAAGCTAAGGCCTAATGTGCAAATTATAATCTCCTCTTGACAAAGCAGCTGGAGTCCACTAGGAATGATATCATCCACGTCATAGGAACAACTATTTCAGATCACAATAATCGCTAATGAAGTTCTGAGTAGGACATGAGAGTCAAATCAAAAGACTGCTCATGAGGAACAACTATTTCAGAAATTATAGGGTTTTATTCGAAGTTATACAAAATCCTTAGAACTTGGCCTTTTGTTCATATTTCAATTTTTTTAAGCTGGCCTTGAGAACAGGAGAAACGAGGGAGAAAAAAAGTTGACCGGGGCAAACGAACACCATGCCCTGCTTTCGTGGCATTTCAAGCAGCCTTCCACACAAGTCCCTCCCAACCACCCAATGACCCTCCGTTTCCCCTGCCCCTTTCTCCGTCGTCTACCTCCCCACATTTCTCTCTCGAATAGCTTGGATGAGCAGAGCATCCTTCGCGTCAAACTCGGAGCGGCAGAAATGGCGGAAACCTTCGTGTTCCTTCTCAAGCAACAGATCACGTGAACTACAACGAGGAGACAGGTAGCGATCAGGTCCTCAACGTCTTGCAATCCAACAGTACTGTAACCATGGTGAAAACAGGAAACAGGATTATATTCTGCAATGTGCATTTCTGATTGCGCCGTTTAATTTGTGCTCACAGTGCGTCATTTCCAACGTCTTCGCCATGCAAGGGAAGGACCTGAATGTTGCAGGTTAGCAACTTCTGTATTTTGTGAGCTGCTTGCATCATCATTCAATTTCAGTTTTACAGCAATATGGAAAATTGGTTGGAATTGCCCATGACACATTTCAGATAGTCTTTGCAAATATATAAAATTTCGTTGATGTTTCAGATCCACAGAGCTGCAATGCAGCACGGGCACGGTTGAAGAGCGCGAGCCTGCACTATGTGGATTTGCCCAATAGGCAGAAGGATGATACACGCCAGTACCAGTAATCACGATGATGTTCAATTGATTTGAACCTTATTTGACTATGATCAAATCATGTAGTACTACTCCTACTCCTACAAAAGATGATATGGCCATGGTGACCCCCATCTAATTCATGGATGCAGGATGTTTGTTGCTACATGGAATGTTGGAGGAAAGACTCCGAGTAACAGGCTTAACCTGCAAGATTTTCTCCAGGTTGAAGAATCACCTGACATTTACGTCTTAGGGTACGGCCAAATTTCACATGTCGAAATGTTTCGTATAATTTGTGTTTGGATTTGGACTCCATATCTTTTGGCATACGTAGGTGTTGCATGTCTCTGAATTTAATCTGACGCCACGAGTACGTAGGTTTCAGGAGATAGTTCCCCTGACCGCCGGGAACGTGCTGGTGGTGGAGGACAACGAGCCGGCGTCCAGGTGGCTGGCTCTCATCCACCAGGCGCTGAACGAGCCCCAGGAGCAGCCCGACGACGACGACGACCCGCCACCGCCGGATCCGTCGCCGCCTGCAGAAGCCCGGCGCCATCATCACCGCCGCCGAGACTCCTCCCTCTTCTTCCAGACGCCGTCGCTCAAGGTGCTGAGCAACAGCTACCGCGTCGACAGCGCGCTCGTCAAGACGTGCAACTGCTCCGCCGAGCCGTCGTCCATGCGCCGCAGGGCGACGGAGATACGCGCGTCCGTGTACCGCGCCGAGGTCGAGGCCGAGGCCGAAGCGGCGGCGGCGGCGGCG
>Ga0182004_10000454_pt1 | contig 24660 bp, 28 predicted proteins | sample Sormic07211540_1_FD_120479 | JGI IMG/M metagenome (GOLD analysis project Ga0182004, IMG submission 120479) | Endophyte microbial communities from Sorghum bicolor roots, Mead, Nebraska, USA - 072115-40_1 MetaG | ecosystem: Host-associated > Plants > Roots > Unclassified | place: USA: Nebraska...
CATGATCATCACTTGCTCCATCACTTGGCATGTACCAACCTCATTAAGTCTACACACACTTAGCATAGAGGTTAGTACTAGGGTTTCATCAATTATCCAAAACCAAACTAGGGCTTTCAGAGGAACCCCCAGGAACCCCTCGCACACCGTGGCGAATACGGCCGCCTGCATCACCGAGTTCGGGTTAAGGTTGTGCAGCTCCACCTCATAATAATGGAGAATCGCCCGGATCAGGCGGCTGGACGGAGTCCCGAACCCCCGGTCTAAGAACGACAGGAAGCAGACCACATAGCCCTGAGGCGGGTTCGGCTACCTGTCGTTCGCCGAGGGAACGATCCACTCCGGCTGCCTCGCGTCCGTGATGGGGCGGAGGATCCCGGCCTTTACGCGCGCCTCCAGCGCGGACCTGGTAACATTGCTGGGCGGCCACACATCATCGCCGGCCATGGCTTTGAGCGGAGCGAGGCGTTTTGCGGGGCGGAAGTGGAGAAGATGACGGCAAGAGGGAGAACAGGAGGGAGGGGCTTTTTTTGCGCAAGAGCAGGAGGAAAGAAACCAACCCCCCGCGGCTGCTTTTATAGAAGGAGCGCACCACGGTCACGCCACCTGCGCAGAAGACCAAGGGGGAAAGAAGAGCAACCGTCGCCCGCTCCATCACCAGGTGAAAAAATCAAAGCGCCCACTCCCTCCGATTCTCACGCCCGCCGCACGCGCGCATTAATTTCGCAAGTGAAACGTCCCGTCCGGTCAGGGCACAACGGCACGGCCATTTACACTCCCCATGTGCCGCGCCTCAAAAGGAGCGCCCTGAAAAGATATGTCAGGGCGGTTCCTTCCAGGGCAAGCGGCGCTCGACCCCCTGCTGACCAAGGTCGCAAGGCGGTTTCCGTCGGGCGCAGATTCCGTCTCGCCCGATCCCTTGCCGACCCCGAGCAAAAAATTGCAAGGCGGTTTCCGTCGGGCGCAGATTCCGTCTCGCCCGACCCCAATACTACAAACAAATCTGAAAAACCTTTTGAGGTAAGAAATCCCTAGGCCACAGCCACCTACATTCCAGAGGTTGCGAAGACTGACCTGCAAAGCGGGTTCGAACAGTCGCCTCAGGATGACCGAGTGAGGGATGACTGAAGATGGGCACAATAGAGGCCATGGTCTGAACCCCTCAAAGAGTCGGCGCATCTTTGCCAGTCGTATCCAAGACCCATGTGGGTGTCACGCGAGTGGGATCCCATCGAGGGAGACACTGAGCCCTCGGAACCTAGCGAACGGTTCCGACATCCACCGTGACTGCCCTCGGGTATTTTTGAGATGTGCCCATAAGGCCACTAGCCGACCCCTATCGAATGGGACTCGGACATCCAATTGGACTTACCCGCTTGCAGCTCCCGAGGAACGTCGATACTTGCCCATCGAGGGTAGTACAGCGCGACCGAAGGAAGAATGAGGGACGTAATTGTAAGATGAGAAAGAACCTGATCGACCCTTGTGGGGAAAGGGCTCGGGGGCTTCCTCGCACCATGGGAACAGGCACTACGTGTAAAGAACACGCAACCTATCCCTCAAATACTCCCGACTACATCACTCAGGGGTAAAAGCCTTTGAAGGAATAACACCATTCCTCCAAAAGGCTCGGGTGCGCTCGCGCGCACCCTCCGGAGAAAAGTAAAAAAGCTCCCGGTCAAACAATGGTCCCTTAGAAAAGAACCTTTGAAGAGGTGAGCTCACCCCTTCAAAGGCTCGGGGGCGACTGTTGGGTACCATAAAAAGGGATACCCAAATCAGAGCGGCAAAAATCGCAAAAGACAAAGCAAACCACCCACAATCACTGGGGCGCGGGCCCCAGCTCATCTGACTCCTCGATCTCAGACCCAAATCACGGCTCGTCCGACCCCATGGCCTCGGGCGCAAGTTCCGTCTCGCCTGACCCCTCTAGGGCTCAGACGCACACGCCGCCTCGCCCGACCCCCCTGACCTTGGGCGTAAGTTCCGTCTCGCCCGACCCCTTCAGGGCTCGGGCACCAACGCCGCTTCGCCCTACCAGAGCAAGGCTTCCAACGCACGGCGCCCGTACCCGCGACGTGACAGGCGCAGTGACTCCCATACTGCAGCAGGGCATGGTGGTGACTATTCCAACCACCCTGGTCACTGCAGCCTTACCTCTTCCACTATATAACCTTACCTCTTTCACTGTGGTGTACCGCCTCACGGTAAAAGGGGAATGGGAGAGGTTAATCAGTGTCACTATTTGCTGCCTTCTCTCACTGTTAACATGACAGGCTGCAGTATCGCCGATCCGACCCCCACGACTCCAACAGGGCTCGGTAACCCCCCACAGGAGCAACCATGCTGTCAGCCATGCCTCAAGGACGGGATGGGAAAGCTTCTACAGGGTTGGGACTGTTGCTCCACCACTCAGCAGAGGAAATCTCCAATCCCTCATGTAAATACCTGCCTCCCCTTGGGGCTATAAAAGGGGAGCCAGGGCTCACAGCCAAGGCAGAGTTCACCAACAAGTTCAACCACGTCACACACACACACCACAGCTCCAAGCTAGTTCACTCACAGAGTAGCAACCAGCGCTCTGTCCACCACACAAAGCCGAGATCTGGGACTTAGCCCTCTCTCGCAACCTCCTTGTACACCCCTACTACAAGCACCTTTGGGTGCAAGGCAATACAGACCCTCGATCTCACTGGACGTAGGGCATCCTTAGCCCGAACCAGTATAAATTATTTGTGTTTCACTTGCATCACCATCCGGGTTTAGGTAGTCATGCATACTTATACTCGTTTGTGTCTAGACCATGAGTCCAGACGCCGACAGTAGGATTATCTGCAAGCGCACAGATATCATACGAGTGTCACAATTAACCCAGAGGTTTTAAATATCGTATCCACAGGGAACAGTTGTGATGATGACAAAGTATATAGACTTAACCCTACAACTAGGCTAGATCATTTCAAGAAAAAGGAAATAGCTAATGCACTCTGGTTTTGACTCCGATAAACTTTGTATAATATCGTCTTATCGGGCAAGTAACTCGAATAGGAGAAGAAACAGAGTAATCTCCTACCAGGCACCTATAAGCCTATCAGTCCTATCAACAGGAAGTGGACTACAGAGGAATCAACGCAGCTATAAAGTCACCTACACGAACTACCACTGTCCGGCTGATCAGGGGACATACACAAGTAAACCTAGCCTAGGCACCACACCTACACTATGAAATACTACTTCAACCAAGTAATGACCAAGACCAAAGCACTTAATATGAGTTGTGAACCAAAGAACGAATAAGAACAAGTTGCTTACTTAAATCACAATGGTAAGTGCAAAAGTACCTCAGAACGCAGCTCCGGGCGAGGGAACTGGATCCAGATGAATACAACCATGAAGAAGCACCGACAGGCCGAGACTCCTCTAGAATCTCTACTCCTCTACTCAATCTCTCTAATCTCTAAACAAGACTAGATCTAGAAGAACTAGTCTCTCCTAATTGCTACATCTAGATGAACTAGAACTAGGTCAACTAGATGGACCCTAACCCTAATTATGTAGAGAATATGAAGCACCGGGGTGTAGAATGCCTCCAGGGAGGAGGGGTCTGCCCCTCTATTTATAGCTCGATGGGATCAACGTGCGTCGTAGGATCAAACCGACTTAACCAAGGGCCAAGATGCATCAAAAGAGGCAGTGGACGAAGCTCCCGGAAAGCAGCAACCAGAAACCCTAGAGGGGCACCGGCCAGCGCTAGGGTGGGCCGGCCGGCCCCACCTAGTGGCCGCTGGACCCCCGGTTGCTTCCGGTGTCTTCTAGATCCTTCCCACATGACGATTGTGATATTGTAGTGGCGGATAAGTTTTGTGTTTATTTTGCACTAGAATCCTCTTTTTAGCTTTCCTCAAATTCACCCTGGAAAATACAGAATATGCAAAACTCGTGAAAATTGTTTGCTTAAGCCCTATACTAGTGTGTATTCATGTTCTCCTTCGAGTTTAAAGTTCTAATAAAAGTTGACATTATCGACCGTCAACAATCTTGAAAGAAGAGTCAGTTTCATGGCTCTTCAAAGACATATATCATTGAGCTGATCAAGTAGCTAGTGACAGAAAAGTACTATGGATCTAGAAATGGCAATGGCATAAAAGAACACATATCAAAGATGAATCACTTAAACAACAAGATTAAACTAATGGACTTGGGTCTCAAGGAAGAGTTCCTTGTCCATGTAATTTTTGCTTCGTTTCTAAAGGAGTTTGACACCTTTGTTGTCAACAACAACATCCAGCCCAAGAAATGGAATCTAGAGCGTTGTATGGCTATGTGTGTTCAAGAGGAAGAGAAGATAAGGCAACCAATGGTGGCACTCTCAACTATGTTAGAGACAACAAAAGAATGTCAGTACCAATGTTAGCTCTCCTGCAAAGGCAAAGGGCAAAGCACCTATGCATCAGCAGCCTCAACAAAAAGAGCCTCAACCTCTAGTGAACAAATATTAGTGTCACCACTGCAAGGAGGGGCATTATAAGAAACAATGCCCTGATTTCTTAAAGATGATAATGGCAAAGAATGGGGAGAACATTATTACATTTGTAAATGAATCTCTATATGTACAGTATTAAAAATCTACTTGGTGGATTAACTCAGGGGCAACTGTTCATGTTGCAAATTCTTTACAGGGATTCCGTTCGATAAGGACTATGCAAAGAAAATAAAGACACGTTAAATTTGCAAATAGAGTCTAGGCAGACGTCAAAGCTATTGGTGATGTTTCTTTAGAACTTGCTAATAGTTTTATCTTTTTGCTTACACATGTTCTTTATGTTCCTTCATTACAAAAAAAACTTGATTCTTTGGACAATGATGGATTTGACTGCCATTTTGGAAATGGCAAGTGTGTAATAGAATGTAATAATGACAGTGTTGGTCTTTCCTTTCTAAAGCAGGATCTTTATTTGTTACCACTTTGTGAAAATGTTAATTCTATATGTGATGTGAATGGTAACGTACTTTCATCTGTGGATGCAAATAGAAAAAGAAAGAGAAAGATGCATCGTCGAAATTATGGCACTGTCGTTTAGACCATATTTTGAGGGGGAGAATAGAGAGACTAGTTAAAAATGATAATCTTACTCCATTAGAGTTCTTAGATTTAGAACAATGCAGAATGCATTAAAGGAAAGTACACAAAGAAAATTAACAATGATGCTAAATGAAGCACAACAATACTACAGATAATTCACATAGACATTTGTGGTCATTTTCCTGTGAAAAGTGTAGATGACTATGATTCATTCATAACATCCATAGATGATTACTCCTGCTATGGCTATGTTTATCCAATTAAAGAAAGAATAGAAGCATTGGATAAATTTAAAATATTTGAGGTTGAAGTTGAAAATCAGAACAATTTTAAAGATAAAGATATTCCGATCCGACTGCGAGGGGGGAGTACTACGATCGGCACACCCCATATGGCCAAGTTCCTGGACCTTTGCAAGGTTCTTAGAGGAAAATAGTATGGTAGTCCAGTATTCCACACTAGGCGAATCTCAACAGAATGGAGTAGCTGAAAGATGCAACCATACCTTGATGGATATGGTGTATAGCATGATGAGTTACTCCATCTTACCATTGAGATTATGGATGGAGTCTTTAAAACCACCATTTATATTCTCAATAGAGTACCAAGTAAGTCAGTGTCCAAAACACCGTATGAGTTGTGGACATGCAGAGTACTCTCACTAAACCACTTACGTGTTTGGGGCAGTTAACCTAAATATTGGGAAACTAGATCCCAAAACAGTAAGTGGCCATTTCATTGTTACCTTAAAAAGTCAAAAGGTTATCATTTCTACTTCCCAGATAGATACACAAAGTTTGTAGAAACAAGACATGCAATTTTATTAGAGAATGAAATGATCAGGGGAGCATTGTAGCTCGATAAATTGATCTTGAGGGTAAGTAGGTATGTGTACCCACTCTGATGATTCAGGACTCATTTTTTGAACTACCTGTTCTTGTTGCACCAACGGTGTCTATCACTGTAGTGCCAACACCTGTTTTTAGTTCTCCTACGGCAATAATGGATGAACATGACGAACCTATCCCTCAGGATCCCATGGACAGTAGGCTGTAAATGGGTCTACAAAACTAAATATGACTCCCAAGGGAATATTGAAAGGTATAAAGCATGACTTGTGGCAAAAGGTTTCACCCAAACCGAAGGGATTGATTATAATGAGACATTTTCTCTAGTCTCATGCAAAGATTCTTTCAGAATCATAATGGCTTTAGTGGTGCATTATGATTTAGAGTTACATCAGATGGATGTAAAGATGACATTCCTAAATGGGGATCTGGAGGAAAATGTTTACATGGCACAACCGAAAGGTTTTGTCATGGAAGGTAAAGAACAGATGGGATGTCAACAATAAAGAATTTTGGGTTTAAAGAAAATGAGGACAATGTGTGTACACAAAGTTTAAGAATGGAAAGTACATCTTCCTAATCCTGTATGTGGATGATATCTTACTTGCTAGTAGTGATATTAGTCTACTACTGGAGACAAAGAAATTCTTGTCCTCAATGACATGAAAGATCTTGGTGAAGCTTCATTTGTTTTGGGCATAGAAATTCACTAAGATAGAGAAAAAGTGGTATAGGACAGTCACAAAAGACATACATAGAAATGGTTCTAAAGAAAATATGCACAAATGTAGTGCACCACCTGCACCCATTGTCAAGGGCGACAAATATGGGGATTTTCAATGCCCCAGGAACCAATACAAGCTCGATCAAATGAAAGTGGTTCCATATGCTTCTCTTGTGAGAAGCTTATAGTATGCTCAAATGTGTACATGCCCTAACCTAGCATTTGTTACTGGGCTACTTCATAGATTACAAAGCAATCCAGGACAAGAACACTAGAAATTGGTAAAGAAAGTCTTGTGTTATTTGCAAGGCACAAAAGGCCTCATGCTAACGTATAGAAGATTAGAATCCTTGCACATAGTAGGGTACTCAGATTCTAATTATGTGGGAGATGATAGAAAATCTATGTCTAGATATGTATTCACTCTCACATGGGGAGGTATTTCATGGAAAAGCTCAAAACAAACTGTCACTACATCGTCCATAATGTATGCCAAGTTTGTAGCATGATATGAGGCAACAAGGTAGGTGAACTGGTTAAAGAAGTTCATACCCGGTTTAAAGGTGGTCGGCAACATAGATAAACCACTAAAGTAATACTGCGACAATGATCTAGTAGTACAGTATGTTCACAACAATAGGTCAAGTGGTGCTACCAAACACATTGACATAAAGTACTATGTTGTGAAGGATAAAGTCTAAGATCAAATAATAAGTCTTGAGCATATAACAACTGAAAAGATGCTCGTGGATCTGCTTACAAAAGGCTTACCACCCAACATGTTCAGAGAACACGTAGCCAGCATGGGTTTAAGTGAAAGCTTATGATTCCTGGACAATTAAAGGGCCCAAAGTCAAATTAATAGTTTCAGATCAGAGACATGTATTGTAGCTATCAAATCTATTGGTGAATGATTGTGACAATGAAACATGCTCTATGCATTCATCTATGTTGGAATGAGTAAAGAGAAAAGTGTTTAAGTTAAAGTTTAAAGGTTAAAGTAAAAGTTGAGATCAAGGGGGAGAATGTTACCGTGATCTCCCACTGATTAGGCCCAAAGGCCTCATCAGGCCTTGACTCGCGCCCTAATTGGGGGCGCCCAACCCATCTATGGCTAGAGGGCCCCTATCACACTGTGCTATATAAAGTGGTGGGGGCCAGCAGGCTCTCAGTATGAGGTTCACCGTGAGCCGCCACTCCCCACCAACAAAACCCTAATCCAATCTCGAGAGGGGCACAACCATTCTTCACCGTCACTGCACTGCACCACCATTCTTCACCGTCACACATCATTGTGTCACCCATTCTCCATCGACCATTGCTGTCCTAGCATAGATCTCCTACCGAAGACATGGCTGCCTCCGGATCCAACATTGCTACACCGCCTCCGATGGTTTGCACCTCACTACCTCCTCCCTTACTCTGGATCTCCTAGATCTTGTACTAGTACACTTGTTTATCTAAAATAGTAAAGGTTGTACCCCGCTAATCTACCTTAGAATGATCCTCCTACAGTCTAACAGACTCTACTCCACCATCTCCAAGGTGATCTGTAATGACATCAGCTGGTCGAACACCACTGCCTACTCTGCATGGATGGTGATCATGGGCTAATTCCTTGACCACAATCTTCAACATACCATCTATGCCCAACAAGAATTCCATAGCATGTTCGAGGGTGATATGACCATCGTTGAGTACTGCGATCACCTGAAGCGCCTCGCCAATGAACTCTAGGACTACGGCGCCACCATCTTTGACCCAGTGCTCATCATCAACACCCTGCAAGGCCTGAACAAGTTCAGCCAGTCCATCATTGTCCTCTCCACTAAGTCCCCACCATCGACATTTCTCTATGTCAAATCTTACTTATCATAGGAGGAACATTCCATTCAACTATTGCATTAGATGGAGGTGCAAATGGCGCTCCTCAAAGCCGCCACCACCACTCTCATGAACTAGCCTGTGGCAACCCCATCACCTCCATCGCAGGCACCCACCCATGGTTCCAATGATCGCCACAAGAAGCCTAAGACCAATGACAGGAGCAACCAGCAGAACAATTCCAATGGCCAGGGCGGTTCCTCTGGTGGTGGTCAGTCTGCACCTAACCCTGGTGTGCCACCGCCACTATTGGCCTTGGTATACCCACTATGGCATGGCGTCGTCTAGGTGTGGCCCATGAACACCTACTGTCCCAGCATCCTCTGATCTCCCGGCATCAACCTCCCGCACGTTGTGGTGGCTTTCTTGGCACCACTAGATCAAGCCCTCCATGCTGGTCACCAGGGCTCCCTGCAAGTCGGCCTCTACTCCATGCTCAATGGCCTATCCATCAACAACACGAGAGGCGACAGCTCTGACTGGTTCCTTGACATCGACACCACGTCACACATGGCGTACGGCTCTGGTATACTCAATTCCTCCCCTTCTACTCATGTTCATCGTCACATCATTATTGGCAATGCCTAGCTCCTTGCCTCCATTCCCACCTCCTCTTCACCTTTACAACTTCACAATGTTTTAATCGCACCTCAACTTGTTAAGAACCTAATTTTAGTGCATGCTCTAACTCGAGATAATTTAGTTTCTATTGAGTTTGACCCATGGGGTTTTTCCATAAAGGGTCTCCATACCAAGACGGTGCTCCTTTGATGTGATTCGTCAGGCGAGCTCTATTCTCTTCAAGGTTCACAGGCAACTCCTTCAGCTATCTCAACACGTTCTACAACAGCTCTTCTTGCTTCGCATGACAACGTTCTCTGACATACATGTCTTAGCCACCCTGGCCAGGCCATGCTCCAGCACTTGTTGTGCTCCATAGGATTTTCCTGCACCAAATATAGTCGCCATACTTGCCATGCATGCCACCAAGGCAAACATGTACGACTGCCATTTAGTTACTCCAATAATGTTACCACATTTCCATTCCAACTTTTGCATTATGATGTTTGGACATCTCGCATTTTAAGAAATTTTGGTTATCAGTATTACCTTGTCATTTTGGATGATTGCTCACATTATGCCTGGATGTTCCTATTGTGACACAAACTAGATGTTCTCCCTACAGTTATTTCTTTTCATGCATTTGTGAGCACACAAATTTAGGTCCCTGTTATGTGTCTCCAAACTGACAACGACAAAGAATTCGATAACTCGACCTCCCACTTTGCCAAGAATGGCATTGTTCTTCACCTCATGTGTCCATATATATCTCAGCAAAATGGTCGTGTTGAACGTGTTCTATGCAACCTGAATGATGGCCTTCGAGCCCTTCTATTTTAGGCATCAGCTCTGCTAATGTTCTAGCCAGATGTGCTTGCGACGTCCACATACTTGCTCAATCACTGCCCATGCCACCCTCGTGCCAACACCACACCCTATGAACTCCTATTTGGCACTACACTAGACTATACACATCTTCATGTCTTCAGCTACATATGCTACCCAAACACTGCTACCACTGCAAAAACACAAGCTTGCCCCACGCTCTATCCATTTGTATCTTCCTTGGCAACTTCCATGACTAATGTGGCTACAAATGCTATGATTCATTGTCCAAACGTGTTCTAATCTCTCGTCATGTGTACTTCGATGAGACAGGCTTCCCTTTTACGTAGAAACAGCGATGCAGATGATCGGGACTCTCCACCATCAACCGTGCCTGGATGACATGATCCTGATCCCCACTAGTTCATGCTAGCCATGACATCATGTGCGGTCATCAACCCGCATGTCCACGCCTCCTCCATCCGGGCATCTGGCACCACTAGCGGTGCACAGCACACTCCAGCTCTAGCCCACCAAGATGATCGAGCTTCCACCAACATCTTCTCTAGCTAGACCTACATCACCGAGGACGGTTGCACCGGGTTCCACCTCTGTGTCCACAATGCCACCAGTGCATGCCATGGTGTCGACAACACCTACTCATCCACACCCGATGCTCACATGTGCGCAAGATGGCATTCGACTGCCCAATCCCAAATACAACTAGCAAGATCAGTAGGAGTAATTGGATTAAGGCAAGTATAACTTGGGACTATCCTTGTTTCCTACACACTTTTAATACAAATATCATATGCATGTGTCCACCTTGACAACCCTAGTAAAATTCTAGATGATTGTTATCTTGAAATCCTTGATACCTATTTGGATATGCATTTGGGTAGTTCTTGCTAGTGCTTGATTATAATCCATAATCTTGTAACATGAATATTTGGATATGCAATAAACAATAAAATGAGCTTTCTAGCAACTTGAATATAAAGGGTGGAAAGAACTCTAGATTTTGCTAGATTGATCTTGACCCTCCATAAGAACTTATCCCTTGGCAAAAGCTAGGACAACTCGTACAACCATGAGGGCTATATGGCTCTGACTTTAGCTCAGTATGAAGACCTTATCTAGCTTGTTAGAGGTTACCTAAAAGGGCGCCAGAGGGGCTTGCCGTTTTGGGTATAGTGCGGCCTCTGTCCTTATGTGTATAGACTGTGCGTCATTATGCCATTTGGAAGGGGGATCTATATCTACATGCCCAGGAAACATTGCGGTCCTAACTTATTAGATGAACTATTGAAAGGCTTCATAGTGATCCCTGCCGACCTCCCTAGGAAGGGGGTTAAGAGACTCGCGACCTCGGGCTAAAGGGTAAATCATGACTCATGGGTAAAGGTACAACCTCTACAGAGTGTTAATCTGGTATACTAGCCGTGCCCACGGATATGGGCAGCCCAGAAAACTGACGGAATAGATGGACACTGATGAACATGATTAATGATGATAAATGATGGTTTATTATGTTGTTTATATGTGTTATTCTTAATTCTCGTATACATTGATCATGTGGTTATGGGATTTGCTATGCTAAATTCATATTTACTATCTAAATATAAACATGCTACATACATATAAAACCTAAATGCAGTCAAACCAGTGTCAACTTATTGAGCCTCATGAACCCCTGGTTATACTTGTTGAGTAGGGATGAAAACGGATCGAATATGGACCGATAACACTGATATCATATTTGTTTTCATATTTTTGGTCGGATTCGGATTCGGATTCGAATACGGATAATGTCAACAATGTCGGATAAGATATGATTGAATGTCGACATCATAAATATACGATTTAAGTATTCGGATATGGATATGGTATCGAATATTGAACATTCGGACTCGGATACGGATAGATTTGAACCCCTCTAAACGAATTCGGTCTCGAATACGGTTGGAAAATATCTGTACCATTTTCATCCCTATTGTTGAGTACGATATGTGCTCACTCTTGCTATTTCCCCATACTTCAGGAGGAGTGTTAGGCTTGTGATCAACCAGTCAGTTTGGATCCTGTAGAGTGAAGTTAATAGCCGAAGTTGGAGTTATCTTTCGTTAAATGCTGCCTAAGGTTATCTCTGATTTATTATGTATGTTATATATTTATGCATTGTCTTTTGATATTACCCCTTATTTGTAGCTATATGTGAGATTTGACCTCTAAGACTCACATATGGTGCATATCTGGTTTTGTCCTTAAAATCGGGTATTACAGTGTGTGTTGAATCAAAACAACCCCACAAGCCTCACAAGGCTACTGAGCAAGGAATTTGGCACCTCTAGAACTTGTTCATTCTAATCTGTGTGAGATGAATATAATTTTGACAAAAGGTGGTAAAAGTTATTTTCTCACTTCTATGGATGACTCCACAAGTTTTTGCTATGTGTATCTCTTGAAAACAAAAGATGAAGCATTTAATTATTTTAAGACCTATAAAGTTGAAGTTGAGAACCATCTTGAGAGGAAAATAAAACGGTTAAGGTCTAATCGAGGTGGAGAATATTTCTCTAATGTTTTCGATGAGTTCTGTATGGAACATGGAATTGTTCATGACAGAACACCTCCATTCTCACCACAATCCAATGGGATTGCTAAAAGGAAAAACCACACTCTAACTAATTTGATTGAGTACAGCGGGATTATCCAAGGAATGGTGGGATGAGACAATTTGACAGTGTGTCATGTGCTGAACAGAGTTCTAGCAAAGAACAAAGAGACTACACCATTTGAGGAATGGGAAAAGAGAAGATTAAATCTCTCATATTTGCGCATATGGGTTTGCTTGGCTAAGGTGAATGTGCCAATCAACAAAAAGCGTAAACTTGGGCCTAAAACTGTTGATTGTGTTTTCCTAGGCTATTCTTTCCATAGCACTGGATATAGGTTCTTAATTATAAAATCTGATGTGCTTGATATGTATGTTGATACTATCATGGAGTCAAGAGATGCTACATTTTTTTAGAATGAGTTTTCCATAAAAATACACCTAGTAAAACAAGTCATGAGACTACAATATCCCATGAGCAAGAATTGTCTATTCCTATATATCATGCTGAGGAGACTCACATGCACATCCCTGAGGAGGATGACACTATAGTCACTCGAAAGAGCAAGAGACAGAGGATTACAAAATCCTTTGGTGATGACTTTATAATGTACCTTGTGGAAGACACACCAACCACCATTAGAGAGGCATATTCATCATCTGATGTTGACTTATGGAAGGAAGCAGTAAGAAGTGAGATGGGTTCTATTATGTCTAATGAAACTTGGGAGGTCGTTGACCGTCCTTATGGTTGTCAACCTATAGGATGCAAGTGGATCTTTGAGAAAAAGCTTAGTCCTGATGGTACAATTGAGAGGTACAAGGCTAGGCTTATGGCCAAAGGATATACCCAAAAGGAGGGTGAAGATTTCTTTGACACCTATTCACCAGTGGCTTGATTGACTACAATTCGCACATTAATAGCTGTGGCAGCCTCTTATGGTCTTATCATTCATCAAATAGATGTTAAGACAACTTTACTTAATGGAGAGTTAGATGAGGAGATCTATATGGATCAGCCACAAGGATTCATTGCGGATGGTCAAGAGAACAAGGTGTGTAGGTTGTTAAAATCATTGTATGGCCTAAAATAAGTACCTAAGCAATGGCATAAAAAGTTTGATAATACTCTCCTTGTTGTTGGCTTTGTTGTGAATGAAGCTGACACATGTGTATATTTTCGATACGGTGGGGGTGAGGCTATTATTGTTGTGCCTTTATGTTGATGACATATTGATCTTTGGATCAAATCTCAATGTGATTGATGAAGTAAAGAAACTTCTAGCGAGTAATTTTGATTTGAAAGATTTGGACTAGACCCTTTAGATTTAATCAATCAATCAACTCTATGGTGTGTAATTATGGACAATATATATTGTACCAAATTGGAAGTCTAAGAGTTGGAGTGGTAGGTAGGCTGGCGGTATGGGAGTTTCAACTCAGTTATGTGGGAGTTTCAACTCACTATCTGTGGGTGTTTCAATAGATAACTGTGGGAGTTTCAACTCCGCGTGAAAACCCTTCACATGCCCGTCTCCTCAGCCACCAATAGGGAGTCCCTTCTCTCCTCTCCAACCACAAGGATAAATAGGAGACTCTCATCTCTTTGGTACAACAAGAGAGAACACTCAAAACACAGTTTCGTTGCAAAGAAGGAATTCCCATCTCGTAACTCCGCACACATGGAGGAGCGAGAGGGTAGGTGCCTCCGAAGCCCTTGCTGTTTGAGACCTTGCACGAGGGATCGGCAATTAGGTTTTTGGGGACTGCCTAAACCGTCGCTGCTGTTCGTGGTCATCTTCGAGCGCCATCATCATCTTCCTCAAATGGACGCGGGCAAATTTCTCTTTCCCGGTGGAGAGATCATCTTCATCCTCTAAGTCATGCAAGTAGGACAAGGATCGGGATCCTCAGAGCACATGGGAGGGTATGATCTGTTTATCTTCCTGTTGTGTTTCATCTTCCAGATCCTATATGTTTCAGTAGTTCTTTCATGTTGTTTCGCTATCTATCTTGTGTTTGTTACTGCTATAAGATATATAATTTGTCTGCATGTTTCAATAGTTCTGTCAAGTCGTTTCATATACGGTTGCCTATCTGTTTCAGTAGTTTTGTTTTCTCGTTTCACATGTTGTCTCATGTTTATCGCTGTTATGAGATATATGTGTTGCCTTGTTGTTATGTTTTATATATTATACTTTCATGTTTTTAATAATGATATGCTTCACATGCTAATTGATCACATGTTTCAAATTGCTATAAACATGTTTGATATTATAATTTCTATGATTAATAATCTTCTATATGTCATCATCATATGGAATTAAAATAATATGGAAATTGCCTAATTATCTAACAGTAACTAGAACAAATGCTATTGGATTTGTCACACGAACAAATACTTTGAACATTAACCAAGTCCTAACACAATGTGCAGCGCTAATTACATGAAAACCCTCAAGGATTTGAAGTGAAATGGCTGCTAATAGTACTAACTATAGTCACTAGTAGTAAACATAGTCACAAATCACAAATTAGAATATACTAATAAACAAATAACACATTGGAGGCAGCATGAGGACACGATGTCGACATTCAGTATTGTTCAACTCGTGATTTAGGCAAGGGAATGGATAAAGTACTAGCGTGGGTGGTTCTGAATATATCCATCCACTGAGCGCCGCCGTTCGCATTACTGCCTTGCTGCCTCTGCCTTCATCCAATGCTGTTTTGCCGTTTAGTTGGGCAAGTAGCCCCCTTCGTCAGAGGAACCAGCCTCGCTATTGAAGCGGTTGGGGAGCACGCCATTGGAGAGACTCTAGAAGGTTGCAGTCCAGGAACTGGGACGAAGGCCAGGGCTGTAGTCTAGGACTTCAGTCGTGGTCCGGCGGTGAACACGGTGCTCCCAATTGATGGGGGTGTTGCTGGTGCCAGGCCTACTGGAGTTGCTACTAGGAAGGCTGCTGGAGCGGCGACAACGCTGGAGTCGGTGATGTTGGAGTTTGCCATGATCTGGCCATCCTGGTGGAACGCGTACGATGCAGGGCTGTCCCTTGGTCCGACCGCTAGGGTGAAGGACCCTGGAGTCGGCGATGGAAGGTGAAGGGGACTTGCAGGCACGACCGACGGTGTTGGTGGTGGAGGCGTGATCGGCGCTAGTGGTGCTGGAGCTGCCGTGGAAGCCTGAGCGACCTTAGAAGCGATGTGGCGCTAGGTGTGACTGTGAGGACGAGGGATGCCCCAGCCATGGTGGTTGTGACGATGACTGTGGTAGCCACGACGACGATGACCAAAGATGCGGTGGTGTTGGGCACGGCTTTCCACCATGCATGTGGAGTCAATGAGGAGTGGAGCATGATGGGTAAGCGGGACACCGAGGACGATGGCAGTCATGATCGACGGTGAGTTGTTGGAATCCATCTCACCTTCTTGATGGGAGTCTTGTTCCTCTCGATCTCGAGCAGTGCTGAAAATGTGTTTGTAAGCAGTGGTAATCGAGAGAAAGAATGAATCGAACTGTATGTTTTCATTGATGATCTTCATAATTTATACATGGTGAACTGACGCAACAGGAGTTGCGAGACGCCCATTTGGGGGACATGGATACACGGCCGCCAACGGATATACTCCCGTTATGTCGGTTCCAAAAGAGGAGGAGTAGGCCTTATGTAAATTATGGTTGTGTCACAGAGAGATTTACATTTGATCGTTGGATTAGATTCTAAGACTAGGATTAATACAAGCCACTAATCCTTGTGGATGAGATCCTCTAATCATATTGGTCAACCTCCTGAGGCTATGGATTGCTTCTTAACAGATTGAAACCTCCAGCTAGAAGAACCAATGGAGGATCAGACACATAATTAACATGATGTCATAAATAATTAACATTAAAACACATAATTGAAACTAATTTCTTTAAAATAAAAAAAATCAGTACAATGTTATTGATTTCGCCTAGACATAAAGAACATAGTTATAGTTATTACAGTGATAAGACCTAGCATATGAATGTAATAAAAACATTTTTTTCTTAAAGACTTATCGTCTTGCAATGCAAGCTCCCTAAACACATTTGGAAACAAGGTCCTGCAGTTATGCCATCTGACATGAGATACGATAATTATGAAGTCAACATATGAATTGTTTAGAGAGCTATAGCCTTATGTGGTGAGCTATGAAGTCAACATGTGAATTGTTTAGAGAGCTATAGACAGAACATAGCTCTCTAAACAATTCACATGTTGACTTCATAGTTGTCGTGTCTCATGCTAGATCTCTTAACTGCAAGACCATATTTCCAAATGCATTTAGGGATCTTGCACTCTAAGACGATAAGTATAAGCTTATTCAAGAAAAAAAAATGTTCTTTACATTGATATGCTTTGTATAATCATTATAATAATAATAACTATAACTATTTTCTTATGTCCAAGTAAAATCAATAATATCGTATTGATATTCTTTATTTCAAAAAATAGTTTGAATTATGTGTTTTAATGTTAATTATTTGTGACAAAATGGTATTTTACATATATTTTACTTGTGCAGTTATGTGTAGTGAGATGTTTTGTATATTCGTAGCAACGTTCAGGCACTCAAGTAGTTAATCATTAAATTCATAAACATATGGCATGGTATATATCAGTGTTGACATGTAGCTTATGTTGTTACGAAGCTAATGCAATAAGAATGAACTAAAGCGTGAAAACTAGAGCTAAACTAGCTAGCAGGGGCAAAACGTTGAATTGCTGGAACTATTTCATATTTTAAATCATTATTGTAAAAACTAAAATTTGAAGGGATTTGGATCGCGGATACAAAACCAGAAGCTCAGGGTGTAAACTGCTAAAAAAACAAACCTAAATCTAATTATTTTTGAACTGCACAAGACTGTAGGTTGATTAGCCAAAAGAACAGGGGTTTTCCTAAAAAATGCTAGAGCTGCGTTCATGGCGCCGACGAGGCAGCCACGCTGACTGTACCGGTTGACTGGCAAAAGCCAATCAGATCTGGACCGTTGGAGAAGGATCCCACGGCAACGGATCGCTCGGCGCGGTTGACCCGGGTGGCGTCGGCTGTCAGCGCGGCGGCGCAGGATGGAGTACGACGGATCTTTGCCGTAAGACGCCGGCGCTGGCGATCCAGGCCGCTGCCGGGCACGGGGTTGGCACCGGTACGTACATATCGACAGCGCGGACTCGAATGGGGTATGCTAGACGACGAAGGACGCGGTGAGGCGTGTCGGGCTGGGGCGCTAGCTTCGGCGAGCGCGCGTACGGAACAGAGAGGGAGAGAGCAGGGGGAGGGGAAAGATACCAGCGGGTTCATAGCCTTCGCGCGATGGCCATCGTGTAGGTCTCGCCGAGGGATACGTTGCAGGGGGAAGAGATCGACGGCGGCGGGACGACCTTTTCCGGGGGCGGCGGCGATGGCAGCTGCGTGCGGGAGCTTCGGAGCGCTAGAGCTAGGGGCGGATAGGGTTTCGAAGGTGGAGCGCTGCACAGGGCTAGTCCCTTTATAGGCCGCGGCCATCCTCGAAGTGCGCGGGGGTCAGGAGGATCGACGATGGCGCCTTCGTCCGACTCCTGCGCGGGTTCAGTTGGAGACGAAGCCCTTGCGGCTGTCAGGTAGGCCCCACGCGGGTAGGTGCAAAGGAGCGGGGCGCTGGTTGGTGGCGCTGCCGCGGCTGAGCTGGGCCGCAGCCTACTAGGACAGGCGCGCGCACGGGAGGCCGCTGACGGGCCGGGAAGCGGACCAGGCGGTGGGTTGCTAGAAAGTGGGTGCAAGCCTCTCCCACTGGTGGATACATCGCTTGGTATAGAGATGTTTGGCTGTGATGAGCTGGTGGTGGTGGATCAGATTATTTAACCAAAATTACAGCACCAAGTTTTGCTTGAGTTCCCTTGATTCTTAACTAGTGGGCCCAAAAACAGCTTTGAAAACGTGGACGACCGCACACATTTTAAGCGGCGCACGGTTTGGAAATTTTGTTAATTGAAAGATGAAAATTGCAAAGATATAGATAATACGTACCGACCTTCGTCTAACAAGAGATACACAACCAACTAACTAAGGAAAGATCCACATATTCTAGTATCCAGGGATGGTGGAGCTTTATTCAGGCTAACGTGGGCTGCGGCCAACCATGTTACCATGGCCAGTAAAGATTTTATAGAGCCCACACTATGCAATAGTTCGACCCACTAGTACAGAAAATATTTATATTCATAGTACATTTTTAAAATGTCAGTATGAAAGGCCAGTGAAAATGATGATATTTCATTAGCATCAGTTTTGCTAACTGCTTATGTAAATGTTTACACTAACGGTTGGATTAAGGTTGTCATCATTGTAAATAGAAACATTAATATTAAAATCATTGATCTTAAAATAGAATTTTCATGTCCTAAATGATTTCAAATAAAAAATAGTCAACTATAAAGTTACAAAACTTTTGAGTACTACAACTTTGATTTATATCATTTTCTCATCTTACGTCATTTTAAAAATTCAAAAAAAATCATTTCAAATTATTTTATGTTGATGGCATGTTAAGAAAACCATCTGTGTAACCGGTGTTTTTTTTTAAAACATAAACGGGGGGAGAGTTTCCCCACCTTCTCATTCCAAAAGCACACGCCCCAGGGAACCGGAGCGTGGCGACAAGTTTGAGATACAGCCTCGGATGTACAAATTCTAGCCTATCAGGCTGTCTACTAGGTTAGGGGGTAGGCGCTTGTGCTAAGTTACAAGGTCATCACAGACCCGTGTCAATACAACCCGAGCACAGAAGGTTTCATTACGAAAAACGTGACCATTGCGAGCTTCCCAAGTGCGCCTGAGGATGGTTAAGAAGACAAAAGGCCAAAGTGGCATGGATAGTCCTGCAGGGGTGGTCGCAGTCCAAGTTTCTTCATCGGAGAGTTGCATTACTTGAGGTATGCAAATGGTGTTCCAGATTGTAGCGCTGTCCTAGCAACCGAAGAAGACATGTTGCTTGTTTTCAGCTTGGGTCGAACAGTGCTCGCATAGCTCACTGTCGACGAAATGCTTGGCAAAAAGGTACACTCTTGTGCTTAGACGATTCTTGAAGTACAACCAGGCGAAAACTTTAACTTAGAGGCTTGACATAGCTAACTGAGGTGTTTTTTAAGATAGTCACCAGTATAAATCATCTATTTACATAGGACAGGAGGCTTGACAACCACCAATGTAAATTACAGGATTTATACTAGCAATAATAACCTTATGAAATCTTGCAGCCGACAGTTTATAGCCATGGATCCATAGTTATATTTCTACTAATACCTGTTCATTATAAATAGCCAATGGGAAAAAATCCCTAGCGTCGACAAAACCGTTTCTGAACTAGTGCTATATTTGCGGTGATCAAGTTTCATTGGCCACTGCTAGAATTTCGTCCAAGCTTGGTGACTAGGAGTATCTAGTCTAGTACTCCAGTTTACAAACTAGAACGCCAATTATGTCTCTCTAGAACTAAGGCTCTGTTCGGGGCAGACCCACGGGGTATGCCAAGTGGGCCACTGCATACCCTGTTGGTTAGCCTTCTGCTTAATTAACAGTCTATTGTAACTAGAAATACATATTTGCAACTATAAATATTGATATGCCTTTAGCCTAGTGGTATGCCTTTTGGTCTTTAACCAAGAGGTTGCAGGTTCAAACCTAATATGTTTATTTCTTTAATTTTTATAATTATTCCATCTTCTTATGTCTTGTAAAACCTCACCTGTAAATAGTTTTTAATTTCTAGTCTTTTATCCCCTCGATATATTAATAACTAATATAACATGTATTGTCCTTTACTTTCTAATTTTATTTATCCTAAGTTGTTGTTTTCTATGAGACACGTCATGAAATAAAATGATAAATAAGAGTAATATAACTTCAGCTATGTTTTATATCACTTATCAATAGCTACGTGCAATGATATTTTAATTTTCTATTTTCTTTTGTAAGTTTTAAATTAGTTTTTTCTATTCTTTTTATCCCCTCCTGTTGTATCCCATAACACCCTATGTGTCTTTATTTTTATTTTTTTATTTTTTATCCCCTCTAGATATTATAACTATGAATAACATATTTCATCCTTTCTTTTGCTATCTTTTCATCTCATCTTGTGTAAGTCTCTTTTATGGCTATTATTTCGAATTATTTATATTTCTTTTTTTATATCATAATTTGTTATAGTTTTTAGCTAATCTTTCAATTTAAGGCTTATTGTGTTATTTAATGCACATGCTTTTAACCGAATTGGTAGTAGTTTTACTGAATTGGAAGTGGTTTTACCGAATTGCGTAATTTTTTTGAGCGGCATACCCTATGATAAAATCTTAGGTCCGCCATTGGTGGTTGATTTTTCGATTGACGCTGATGCTGATGTTGATGTTAATGCTGATACTAATTTGTTGAAGGACAAAAACACTTTTTCATAAATACTGATAAGTTCAACCGACACCACCTGAGTTAACTCCTGTGCCAGGGCGCCACGACCTCGTCCCGTGAGCCATGTTGTACCCAACATAATGCATATTCGCTTGGCTAAAAAATCATGACAAAAAATATTGTTAGTTGATTTGTTATGAGAAAATACTGTTAAATGTTAGCGCGTGGTGGCCTGACAATTTCGTCTTTGAAAGTTTGTCATCCAACAAAAAGCGACTTTGAAGTTCCGGCTCCGATCCACAGGTGCCCCGGGCGTTGGATGGTTTGGATGAGTACCTTTCAATAGCCTTTATCGAACAACAAACAAAAGCGCTATATACACCTCACCGAGCTAGCCAACGAGGCAACGACGCATGCAATCGAAACATAATAATCCTATCCCTACGGAATTCGTTTAGCTGCTGCGATCGACTTGAGCAGTCACGGTTAGTGTCGACTTGTCCAAAATCACGCCATGTCAAATGTCTAGCCATATATGATATATTGCTTGAAAAATATGATCACCCAGATCTACGTGTCCTCTCACCATCATATATACGGTTTTTTTTGCGAGACATGCATATGCTCATATACACGAGCGTACACTAACCTGTATGCACACCATACCCATATAAACACATCTGGAGAACGGAGTTGGACTGGCAAATCCTAAAATAAAATCCAGAAAAATGCGAATATCCATGTTAAGTCGAAAACTTAAACCCAAATGAATAGGTTTAGCACAAGAAACCTAACTAAATCAGTTCTGATACTCTATATTTTGCTATTCTATTTTTCTATAGAGATATCTGCGTTGTACTGTGTAATTAAAAAAGATCAGACGTGGCAGAATGGCGACCCCAGTCCCCACCCACACACAGCAAGGGCCAAGGGCTCAGCTCATGGCACGCGCGTGCGAGATGCATCAGGTTGCATGGTCAAGATCGTCCACGCGTTACATATGGTACGATGGCCCCTCTCCGATCCGTCACGCTCACGCAGTTACTTACCGGCGGGCCCCTGTGCAGACAAAAACTGAAGGAGGTCAACGTCGACACGTCGTGCTTTGGCACAGCAGTTTTTTTTTAAAAAAAAACATAATAAGCGCCGGCAGCGGCAGGTCGCGTTCATGCATGCCCATGACGCGTGACGAAGTCACAGCCCTGCATGCTGCGCGCAGTGTCTGTGCCCGGCCTGGGCGACGGCCAGCTCGAGTTCAACAAATTACCTAATTAGGCCATGTTTTCCGACGTAAAAATTTTACGATATTGTAGTATTTTTATTTGTTTGTAGTAATTATTATCCAACCATAAACTAAGCAGGCTCAAAATATTTATCTCGTAAATTTTGACTAAACTGTGCAAGTAGTTTTTATTTTCGTCTATATTTAATACTTTATGCATGTGTCTAAAGATTTGATATGTGATGAATAAAATCTTGAAATTTTTTTGAGTTTTAGTGTACATATATGCATGAGAGACCACGCAGACAGAGGTAGGCATGCAGGAATGTCCTCCATCATCACATGCCCCTGGATCAAGTTGGACAAGAAATCAAGAACAAGAGGACAAGCACGTGGTGCAATAGAATGGATGGATGGCGCATATGACAACGGTCATGGCCTGGCATGAATGGATGTCACGTCCTCTCGCTCCTTCTCCCCGACTTTATGAGCAAGTGATCTGCAAACAGTCCTGTCACAATTTCATAATTTAGTTTTTAAAAAATTTCAAAATTCTCCGTCATATCAAATCTTACAGCGTATATATGAAGTATTAAAAATAAACAAAAACAAAAATTAATTACATAGTTTGCCTATAATTTACGAGACAGATCTTTTGAGCCTAGTTAGTCTATAATTGGACAATAATTAATAAATATAAACGAAAGTGCTCAGTACCAAAAATTCAAAAATTTTGCCAACTCAACAAGGCCTTTGTTGAGGCAAAAGTTGCGTCTAACGCACAACCATGCCCGCACGCTCAGCGCCTAGCCACGTCCTCTTCCTCTTCCTTCGTTCCCCACTCTCTCTCTCTCTCTATCTCTCTCTTTCTCATATCTATGGCTGCCAACTCTAGCAAACTCCTTCCAGGCGGTCACGCCCGTGCCCACACAAAGCCTGCACCTGTGCCTCCACTAGAGTCCAAGAAGAAGAAGAAAACTACTAGGGTTCCAGCGAGGAGCTCACCGATATCAGAGACAGAGATCGTCGTTGTTAGGGTTTTAGTGAGGTAAGATCTCCATCTTCAGTGGCCCTAAAAGGAATTTTTAGGGAGGCAGGTCAGCCAGGTAGTCGGGTGGTGCGAGCGCGACTTTAAGGTTCTAGCGGCAGTGGAAGCGGCCAAACCAGGTGAAGGGTCGAGATGGCGGACTAGAGGAGGGTGAATAGTCCTTTCTAAAACTTATCACGTCGGCTAACTGAAACTAATGCGAAATTCAAACTATCGGTCTAGCTAAGACTACATCCCTCTATCTAAGTTCTCTAGCACCTTGTAAAAGATCCTAAATGAGCAAATAAGATGGCATCTTAGGAAGAGCTCACCTAACCAATTCTAGGAGCAAGGTCACACAAACCTATGTCACTAGTACTTAGCCCACCAGGGGAGTTCCTACACAACTAGTAAGCAAAAGCACAAAACTCCTAAGCTCATTAGCAATGCTCCATAACAAGGCAACTAATGCCAAATTAGAGAGCGCAAATTACTTATAGCAACTCCAACAGTTTGCTAAAAGTACTTGGCATCCTAGGATTTTTGCCAAAACCACAAAAAACAGCCTCCAACAAGTTAGCAAAACTACTTGGCAATTTTGTGAGCTTGGCAAAATTCCCCCTTCACTTGTTAAATATGCCAAGTCCTCCATCGCTTGGCATCACGTGTATCCCAATTTGCCAACTAGTTTTGCCAACTTGTTGGAGGCTCAATTTTGTGATTTTGGCAAAAATCCTAGTATGCTAAGTTCTTTTGCCAAGCCTAAATAGCAAATTGTTGGACAAGACCTCTTTTTTCACTTGGCATTTGGTTTTGAGACTTGGCAAAACTATTGAAGGGTCGAGATGGCGGACTAGAGGGGGGTGAATAGTCCTTTCTAAAAAATATCGCACCGGCTAACCGAAACAAATGCGGAATTAAATCTATCGACCTAGCCAAGACTACACCCCTCTATCTAAGTTCTCTAGCACCTTGTAAAAGATCCTAAATAAGAAAACAAGGTGCTACCTTAGCAAGAGCTCACCTAACCAATTCTAGAAGCAAGGTCAGACAAACCTATGCAACTAGTACTTTGCAAACCGGGGGAGCTCCTACACAAACTAGTGAGGCAAAGCGTACAAAGTCTAAGCTCACTAGCAAGCTCAATAACAAGGCAACTAATGCCAAATTAGAGAGCGCAACTTACTTAGCTACACAAACTAAGCAATGTGACTAACAAGGTTACACAAACTGAATTAGCCATGCAAGGAAACTACTTTTAGCTACACAAGCAAGAAGGTAACTAGCAAGCTACACAAGCTTAACTAATTACAAAAGCAACTACACAAGCACAAGTATAGAAAGAATGTAAATACAAGCTCGTGTATAGCGAATGCAAACCACCGAGAAGAGTAGACAATGTTGACACGGTGATTTTTACCGAGGTTCACTTGGTTGCCACCAAGCTACGTCCTCGTTGTGGC
>Ga0182004_10000455_pt1 | contig 24657 bp, 20 predicted proteins | sample Sormic07211540_1_FD_120479 | JGI IMG/M metagenome (GOLD analysis project Ga0182004, IMG submission 120479) | Endophyte microbial communities from Sorghum bicolor roots, Mead, Nebraska, USA - 072115-40_1 MetaG | ecosystem: Host-associated > Plants > Roots > Unclassified | place: USA: Nebraska...
AATCTCATAGATGTTTATAGAACACAGCTATATATAGTCATATCTTAAAAGCTTTGATAGCTAGGAGCAGCAATATTTTTTTCAATTTGCCCCTCCTTGGTTTTGGTCCACCCTCCGCCACTGATTTTATTTTGGCATCGATCGGTAGATCAGTATCAATGTACGTACGTATTTCAAGGTCAAAAGGTAAGAGAAGTACAAATGTTTTAGCCAGAAACTTTTGTTCGCTTTATTCAAGATAAAGGAGGCTATGCATAGAGAGTGGAACAGTGTAGCACTTGTGATTTTTTTCCCCTTGAAGAAAAAGCTTGCTGGTACTATACAAGTACTAGTTTAAGCTGAGTATTACACAATTGTATATGCATATATATGCTGCAATATCTGTACACGATATAAATGGTAAGTATATCATACTATATTCGTCCACTTATATATTATCTCTGAATCCACCTTTATCCTCTCCCTATATATGCATGTTAGCCCACTGATGATCAAAGGGGTTCTCTATCTTCTCCCTATAGAGGGCCTAGGGTTGAGCATGTATATAAGCATTCAATAGACTTTTGATTTACATGCTTCCATATAGATGCATATAGAGACTGCGTCTCCTTTTCAGGATTAAGTTATATTTTGATGTTGACATATGTTTACCCTCTTTCGCAGGAACATTTTTTTGTCCACGATGGCATGGAGCACCGCCCTTTAGGGACGACAACTTCAATTACTGGAATTACTGCAGCAAATGATTTCATTTTTGTAGTTGCTTCGTCTGGAGTTTGCATGGCATTTCGGCACACCAAGAACAGTTCCATTGCTCCATATAGTATGTGGAATTCTTTATCAAGAACATTTTGGATTTACTTACTATTAACTTTGTCTAGTTTCTTACCGGTGCTGAAATGGCGTATAACGGTCTTGACAGGAAGAGACGGGCAGATATGGTACTTCAACAATCTTGGTGAACGTATTAAGCTTGTATTCTATAATAAAATCAACGACTCCATTATTATTGTTGCTTTGACGAGGCATGGAATTGGCTACCAAACGAGAGCACTCCCATTAGAGTATGAAATATCATACAACATTTATGTCATCTTTTGAAATACTAATTCCTATGTGATTAAGATGATAAAGTATATTTATATTTTATGGACTGCACTATAATAATACACTTTTAAACTACAGTCGTACTCGTGAGTACTTATTCCTAATTATTTTGAGAGTAATTTATAATTGCAATGATTTCTAATACTGTGTTGTAGAAGCATTAGAAGATGTAATGGCCACTCGGATAATGGAGTTCAAATATTTCCAGTTACTTCACGCATTCCTGTCTTTTTTTTATGACAGCAACATAGCAGTAGTTCCATACAGTACATCGTAAGTATAGCAGTGCTAGCTAGTAACCATTTCCATCCATTTGATAGCAGCGAAAGCTTAGACAAGCACTAATAATTTTCAACTTTTACACTGTGTGCAATGTTCATGAGATGAATAACTATAATATTGTCCATTACTTTACGAACAAGGACGGCCTATTTGTAACACCAAGCAGGTTTGGACCATCTCACAGCATTCATCTTATATATGATGATCAGTTAAGGTACAGTACTCATACAATTAATATTCCAATCGTTATGAACTGTTGCACACTGTTTGGCAGGCCTGGCATTCTGATTGTTGCATATATGTTGACCGAGACCTATCTTCCCCAATCGAAGTATTGTCAACTGAAAACTGGGCAGTGCTGAAAAAAATCAACTATGCGGTGCCTCCAAGTGGATTTGAGCTAATTTGGATATGTCAGGATATTATACTTATGAAAGAAGAGGGCAAAGAAACAATACACATGATTAATGTGTGTTAAGTACCTCATCTGTTTCTAATCTTTCTTACTTCTACTTTCTTTTGCATGGTCCTAACATGGTGGTCTCTGTCCAGATTTGGAATGATGACGATGTGAACCTCATCGAACAAACTAATAAGCATCAGAAGCTCTTATCAGTCTATGACCTAAATGCAAAACGGTTATTGCTGAGGTTCAATAAAAATATTCTTATTGCATCTTGTAACTCTCATGATGAGCAAGTGGTATTACTTGAAGACAATGAGGTGCCTGGAAATTATAAGGACAATGACTGCATCGATTCGGACACATATGTTACTAGGGATAATAACTATGCAATGATTTATTCAAGGAAGCATATAGAGAAGTCCAGACAGGGTATTAATATACACCGAGGTAATCTTCTTTTCATGTTTCTACTAGCAGATGTCAATTTCATTTCAGCAATTAGAAGTGCAATAAGGTTGTTGAATTTATTATATTCAGAATTTTCTTCTATTGGATCAATCAACATATTCAACACCTTCAATGGAGAGTCTGTATGGAAGATCAACCCTTGTGATGATGTAGACCTGGCAATTGCTACACGAAAGGAAAGCGGCAATAACATGACAAATAGTCGAAGTATTCTTCATGAGGCTCTTCAGGATGTCACAACACTATTGTATGACGAGGAGCGGCATATAATCTATACTGGGAACAAAAGAGGTTTATTTCACGTGTGGTCGAACTAAAATTGGTAGCGCCCTATATATGTTGTGCATGAACATGTAAGCTTACTAAGTGCATGCCCAATTCTACCTTCAAAAGAATTGGTAATCTGTTGTCTTAGTTGGGAGGACAATGGTCCTCTCATATCATTGATAAATTAAACTTCAGGCACTGTGTGCTTCATTGGGAGTTTGTTATTCTGTTTTAAGCAATTCATTTGAGAAATGTATGATGGAAATTATTTTTTGTGTAAGAAAAACCTTAATGAAGGATGTAGCAATGCAGAGGGATCTAGACAACAAGTTCATTTTTTGAGTGTCGAATTGGTGCTACAAGACGAGATGCATACAAAGCAATGTTAAAATACGGAGCTCCATAGCTTTGACTCTAGTTTTACAAGCAATAAGTGATAGCCACTTCTTGATCTCAACTAGGGATCAATTTATTTTAGGACAAAGTCAAATATGCAAGGACTCTCTAATTATCTTCACTAAATCAAGTTATCATCCATTGATCATATTATTAACACTATTTATCCATTAGTCCGTAAAATAGCACCATTGTGCTATCCACATGCAAATTGCATAGTTCACCAGAAGTTATTACTTACAAAACTCAACTAGTTTACTACACCTGTGGGGGTTGGGGCTGGGTGTGTGTTGGGGGGGCGGGGGTAGGGGGAGTTGTCACATGAAACAACTTAGCAACGACAGCTTGAGCACAAGAAATGTACTCTGCATGACTTATCCAAAATAATACACATGAACAAGCATTAACGCGATAGCAATTGAGTTGCATAAACGCATTTGAAGCATAAAGTGAAGATGATCATGTACCATAGATTTGCAATATACAATAGTCATCGCATAAGCTAGGAATAATTAATCATATACATGAACAAGAGCATAAGGGTGCAACTCGATCGTCCATGAGTCCTTTCATCTCGACAGCTGTACATTGAGGCCAAAAATAATGATCTTGCCCATAACCGAGAGCACAACGTTTTAAAATAATTGATAATCTTGCAAGGGTGTATAACTTTCCCACACAAGGACGAGTCCATATCTCCCATATATATGACTCATGGGTCCATAACTCATCGCCTCAACATTTCTCACATTTGGCGTATACACCCAGTAAATGGTCGTGATGGTCAGGCTACCAGCATTTTACTTGGCTACCCCTAGCTAGCTTAAAGATGTGTGAAATTTAAATCCACAAGGTGAACCGTTCACAACATGATACTCGGCTCAACACTAAGCCTAGATATATGTGGTATAACTGGTAAGTACGTTATTAGGTTTATTAGGTGGTAATACTGATTCTACAAAATTCACTGCTTAACCAGCCCAAGCTAGTTATATTGTCATCTCAGACCATAGCTGGCCAGCATCTTACTCCTCGTGGGGCCTCATGATCAACTTTTAACTCTTTTCTCCTCTAATTCCTTATTTGCTAAGTAAGCAACTCCTATTTCTTTCGCAAAAAAAAAAGCAACTCCTACTTCACGCGAGCAGAGAGAAACCCATTACATAATCAACTTCTACCAAGCTAAGCAAAATATGCATATTTTATGGTCTAGAAATAAAGCAAAGAACACTCCAAGGCATGATAAAAAATTAATTAAGGAAAAGCTAAAACTATGTTGCAACTAGGTCATAGTATTATTACATAGTTTTTTAAAGGCAACCGTGCAACACAACTCTCCAACACTTTGAGATGTCGGTGGGCTAGCACCTTAGTGATGAGCGATTGACAACACGGTGTGCGTGTGACGTGTCTCTTGGCAGGTGTGGTTGCAGGTGGCGAGTGGAGACAAGGTACATGCAGCGACGAGTGAAGAACGAAGATAGGATGCCGCATCGAAAAACCGCGGGGGCGGAGAAGGGCGGATCGAGGCTTGCGTTTGAGGGATAGGCTATCGTGCGGTGTACGTCTACTGTACCTGGCTACACTGCAGGAGGACGTCAAGGGAGGTTTTCGGATTATGCCACAAAATCCGGGGTTCGCTGGTTGAGCCACAAAGCCATGCATCGTACCGGGACGCCCGTGCAGCAGGCGTTAGCCGAAGATGGAAATTCTGACGATCGCGATACGATTTCGGATGGTCGTGCGGCGACATCGCGAAGATCACGTCGTGGAGATGGAGGGATCGCGGACATCGCGGAATTTACCATGGAGGACGTAATTGGAATTTACGCCTCTACGTTAGATTTATTTAGCGTAGGGGGTTATGTGTAAATAGGTCATGCCACTCCAAGGATATAAATATGTGGTACCTAGGGTTGAGAGGGCTCTCTTGCTTTCTCGCTTTTTGGTTTAGCCTAGGGTTTCAATCCTAGCGATGGATTTTTGTCGATCTCTCCAATTAAGAGAGGGAGGACAATCGGGTGGAGGCTAGATGCACCTTTATAGAATAATTAAGCTTTGTTTACTTCAAAAAATTTTGCAAAATAGGAATAGTAACATTTTCGTTTGTATTTGACAAATATTGTCCAATTATGGACTAACTAGGCTCAAAAGATTCGTCTCGTCAATTCCAACCAAACTATGCAATTAGTTTTTATTTTTATCTATATTTAATACTCCATGCATACGTCTAAAGATTCGATGTGATGTAGAATCTGAAAAATTTTGCAAAATTTTTGGGGAACTGAACAAGGCCTAATAATTACACTTTAATCATTCGTCCTTGTGATTTGTTCTATGTTCGTGCGAGATCCGATTTTCCTCCGTTCCCTTTGTTTTCATTGTTTGCGCCGCCGTTTTGGTTGTTTTCTTTTTGCTGTGCAAGGAAGCATCATTGTGAGAGGACAAGGTCTGCGCCTGGCGGTCAGCCATGGCTCGCAGCGTCGCACCAGAGCCGGCTGCCGATGAGCTCGTACGATTAGTTCGACCGCTGCCGGCTCTACTGAAGTGCACGTCTCTAGATTTTGCTGTGCATGTCCCGTCCAAGGGAGGTGACCAGCCAGGAACAGCCGATCTGCTTTCGAACAGCACACGCATGCGCCTGAAGGTGACCTCTCCTAGTATCATGCCAATCGAAGAGACTTGCAGGTCGTGTCTCTGCTTTGGAAATTTCCTTCTCATTAGCACTTTCAATATTACACATTAATATTGCTTCTAGAAACATCACTCACGCATGCACCAGGGAAGGTGAGGTCACTTTCTAGGAACACTAAACAACCAGTTTGCACCCGTGTGCTCTTTTGTTTAATATTTTGTTTAGTGTGTCTTTATCACGTGATTTAGCTTTTTGCTTACTCCTGTCTTTTTATCTGTGTTGGAAATTGCAAACAGATTTTATTCTGATTTTACAAAAATTGCTTCCGCGAATTTTAGTTTCGGTCCTTCACACTTTTATTAAAAGAAAAAAAGATAGCTTACACTACTACACATATCTTATTGGAGACAGGCAAAAATAAGTTTCTGCAGACGCGGCATCCAACTCGCCTGAAAATAACCGCTTGCGTTTAAGTAATATTTTCACAAACGGACATAGTGCCTGTCTATGAAGATCAATTAGAGAAACCCCACAAAAAAGAAGAAAAACATGGACAAGCCCGCCAAGCTCATCCACGTGCCGCTGCTACTGCCACTTGCTGGATCTGCATGTCGTCACTGTCATCGTCACTAGATCCCATCGCATCCATGCCATGCGCGCTGGAGAAGGCCCCTGCAGAGAAGGGTCAGGCCCTATGCACATTGGAGAAGGGGATTCCGTGTCATTGCCACCGGATCTCGCGTGACATGCCACTGGGGCACAAGTGGCCCTCCACCAAGAGTCGCGTCCTTGGGAGTCGCACTGGCTGGATCCACCGCCAGGAGTCGCTAGGGTTTCAGGTGTGGTTGGCAAAGAGAGGGGAAGAGAGTTTGGTGTGCTTGGCAGAGAGAGCGAGGAAGAGAGATGGAGCGGCTGAGATGGGTGGGCTCCCTAGTCCCTAGGGTTTGTAAGCATATATACACTTACAAACTATTACAGAGACATGATGGGCCAAGTAGGGTCAGACATGATTAACATATCAAGGCGGGTCTGATAAGCGATCGGCCATCAAAAATGGAGGCGGTCCACCTCCGGAAATTATCTCTATTTTCAGTTGCCAACCTTTTAAGAGGCCTGTCTCCATAAATCAAAATCAATTTTAGGATTGAGACGGACACTTTTTTACTGCCTATGTAAATTGATTTTATAAGATGGTCAATCCTGACTGCCTCCTTAAATAAAATGTCTGTCTTCGAAAATACATTTTGTGAGATGGTATAATGAATACATTTTGTGAGATGGTATAATGAATTGTAACCGCCTCCATAAATCCTTAGGTATTTTAGGAGTCAACTCCATTTTGTTACCGCTTGTGTTAATGTTTGGGCAGTATCTTGTAAAATTATTTTTGTAGTAGTGTTACAATAGGAAGAAACCAAGTTAGCCAAGAGCTAACCAGGGCACTTACCCAGGAAAAATATTGAAGATATTGCATCATTTATTTAGTGCACGTTTCATTCAAGCGCGCGTGTATGTATCTATTTATAGCCATTTCAAAAAAATGATTGCACAAATAAAAGAGTCAAGATCCCAGCAATAGGGACACAATTCCTGCCCTGAAAATTCATTTGTATGGTATTGAACTAGAAGGTCCAGATGTGCTTCTACAGGACCCTCTTCCATTACATGAAAAACAGTACAATCAATTACAAATGATTCAAAGCAACGTTGTACAACCGCGCTCAATCTAAGTGAACATGGAGTTATCTAAAATGCAATGTATCTCAGCTTTAGTTCATTTGTAACGTTGCTGGCTCAAATCTGACATTACTTCCCCCAAAGAGAACACGTGAAAACTGAACGCAGAAATCCCTAGAAAAGATCTCCACTGTTCTGACCAAGATCTGTGAGGCAAGGAACACCTTATGGCTTAAATGGCGCAAATACTACAACAGAATTGTGACCTCCAAATCCAAAGGAATTTGAGATACCTGCATGGCAATACAAACAAATATAAGAGAGAGAGGTTTTGTTTGGGGGGTTAATGTGCCTTGAAATTGATACCAACCAACGTTCACTTCATGCTGCTTTTTTACATTAGGTACAGTGTCAAATTCAACAGCTTCCTCGGGGTTCTGTAATCAAAAGAGAATGTAGCTCAGATTTAGTGGCAAACAGATTCTAATAGAATGATAGCTAAAATTACCGTGATGTTACTTACAAATTGGTTTATGCTTGGATGCACCCATCCAGTAGTTATCGCTTTAATAGTAGCAATGGCTTCCAAACCGCCTGCTGCACCAAGGCAATGTCCTATCATGGACTGCAAATGGAAGATCACATCAACCATCAGGAAGGGGATATGAATAAATATTTGAAATAATATTGATAAGCTGAAATACCTTGGTTGCATTTATTTTGATCCCAGATGGGTCCTTGAAGACTTGCTTGATGGCATTCACCTCTGCCAGATCACCAGCAAGGGTTGATGTTGCATGAGCATTAATATAGTTGACCTGCAAATAGTTTGTAAGTGTTCCATTTACTTAAGATTCCTCAAAGGATTCGCGAAGTCAGAACCAGCTTATCAAGGCAAAACATATAACTGTGAAATGTACAAGGAATTGGCATTTACAGTGTATAGTTACATGCCAGCTAGATGAGTGAAAATTATATCTGAACCAAAAGTGTGACAACCATGCCATGGATCACTATTTAAGAATCATGGACAACTGTCACTCTAGAAAGTACAGAGTTACAGACAAGGTTAAGCATAATGGAACAAATATGAAATGAAGAAGTATTTTTAACAACTAAAATTCATACTACCTCCTCAGGTGCCACACCAGCATCTTCGAGACTTTGCTTGATGCAAGATGAAACACCAAGACCATCAGCTCTCGGGTCAGTCATATGGTAAGCATCACAGTTCACAGCACCTCCTAAATACTCCGCAATTATTGGTGCATCACGTTTCATTGCGTGATCTAGGCTCTCCATGACCTTTGCCAAATTGATTGAAAGAACTAGAAATTAGAATATTAATTAATGGATAGAAAATTCATAATTCCATGGCAAAAAGGAATGACAAGCATGAAACATCTTATCATTGTGCCATAAGAATATACAAGGCAGAAGATGAATTATCAATTCAATATAGATTATAGAAAACATTCATCGCAACTGAAGTATTAGAGCAGCAGAGATAGACCCTGGGTGCATTAGAACTGAATGGAAGTTACTCTTCACAAATTGTTAAACAAAAAAAATTGCAGTTTATAGGCTTAACAAAATATCAGATAATGTTAATATATCATACCAGGACTCCGGCTCCTTCACCCATGACAAAACCATCACGATCCTTGTCCCAAGGCCTGGATGCTGTTTTCGGGTCATCATTCCTCTGTGACAGTGCTCTACAGGCAACAAAGCCACCAACACCAATTGGAATAATTGCAGCTTCAGTGCCACCAGCTATCATTATATCAGCTTCTCCTCTACGGATATGGTTTGCTGCAGCATAGAAACAGTAATTCGAGGTAGCACAGGCAGTTGAGATGGAGTAGTTTGGACCCATGAAACCAATGTCCATTCCAAGCAGGGCAGAACCCATGTTTGTTATAGCATATGGGATGAAGAAAGGAGTTATTTTTCTGTATCCCTTCTCAATGAGATTCTGAACACCATCTTGAAACACCGTGAGGCCACCCATACCAGTGCCCACAAGCACACCAGCCCGGGTCTTGTCAATCTGTCGGAGAGAATGTTTTACCAATTAGCACAAAATGTAATATCAAGTATCAACAGTGTGAAAATATTATAGGACTAGTAAAAATATTAAACTAGCAGATCAAACTACTATCGACACTGTACAAACTAAAGTTTGATGTGCTAGAAAATAATTTGATATAATCCAAAAATGCTACTCCCTCTGACCTGTAGGGGATTTATTTTGAAGAATTCAAACACTGTAAACCTGACCAACAACTAGTCAAATTATCTGTGCTTAGGGTACAAAAGTTACAACAATAGATTTATACTCGAACTACTTTTAAAACGACAATGGTTTTGTAGAGATTGACAATATTCTAAGACAAAATAAAGGTTAAAATATACTTTTGATGACATTATCCTTCAACAATATGCCTGGAAGAAGGGAATATTTTGCTAGAAAAATCACCATAATGCAATTGAATCATCGAATGAAACAACAGATTTTCGCAAACCTCATATGTTACTATGAATTAAACCTGTTGTGTCAATCATTCTTTTTAATTAAACTACTACTTTGTTTTTTTTTAAAGGAGGAAAATTCCTCTGCTTTTTAGAAAGCAACAGTACAACTACTACTTTGTTTCAGTTAAGACTAGTCACAAATATATCATACTGAGTTCAACTAAGTTTAAATGAATTTTCAAAAGGCACTGTAGCAGACATGATTTATGTAATCTTTCCATTTTTTACCTTGAAAGTAAGAACCAACCGAAGGCATGTTACTCACATCACAATATTAACTTCCAATACACACATAATTGGCTTTGAGTGACATTAAAGGACACCTTATTATCTATGCCATGAGGGCACTCACAATGCAGACTCTATCATGGAGTCTAAAGTTATTTATTACCTCGAACAATGTGGACTTGGAGTCTTATTTTTTCTACCACTTTCTTCAATAAATATGCTGCCACATCAGCAAAATACCATAAATAATATGTAATTAATTGTCTTGGACTCTATGATAGAGTCTTGCATTGGGAGTGCTCTTAAGAGTCACCCTGTTTTTATATCAGATACCACACCAAAAATACCATTCTAACTGTAAGACATTTGCCCTTTTGCCCTCTAAGACACCACGGTTGCAATGTAAATTGATGTGCTCATTTAGCCAAACAGACAAAACTTAGCATTGTTGCACAAATCCAGACATGATCAATTCGCTGCTGAAAATGTATGTCATAATGCTCTTTAGATTAAGCAATGCTCCCCAGTTCAGGAGTCAGACAAGAATTAATTCAGAGACCATTTACAACCAAAACACCTTATTTCAGTATCTAGCACTAAAAAAACAAATACTAATATTCACCAACTCCGATCCCTAAGAAAAGCTTCATCTTCTTCCCCTACTATGCACCAAAGAGTTGAAAACCCAGAAGAACCGTGTCAACTTCAAACTCCATTCGATCATCCAGGATGGCACATTTTATTTCTTGCCGCACGATATCTATATGTGTTATCAAGATGGTTAATCTCAGAGTCTAGACTGAACACAAGTGCTACTCCTCGGGCCAAGCTAAGATGGCATATCCTGCCACTACTCGGCGCCAATGCATCTAAGCCCATCAAGGTCACGAATCTCACTATCCCCGGAGATCACATCTCCATCCAAAGAAAAGGAAATTGTAGTCACCACCACACAATGAACCAACCAACGTCCCCTGATTTATCAAAAGGCGCAATACCACAGGACAGTTTATATCTGACGGAAAGATCACAACGTAACTAGGCAATTGACAGCTCTACTTGGTAGTAAAAGTGCAGCATTTAAAACAAAAGCAGTCCGAGGTGTGTTTCCAGTGCTAGCTACCTTTTCCATGGGCTTGGAGCCGAGGCCAATCCCGGCGGCCTCGAGAGCCTTCTTGCCACTGACGATGCAGTACCGGAGGCAGTCGTCGAGGCGGCGGTCGTTCTTTCCGTCGATGTAGCCCTCGGAGGAGAAGCCCCGGATCTGGCCGGCGAAGCGGGTGGGGAACTTGGAGGCGTCGAAGCGGTCGATGGGCCCGATGCCGCTCTCCCCGGCCAGCAGGCGGTCGTAGTAAGCGTCTACGTCGTTCCCGAACACGGAGACCAGCCCCATCCCCGTGATCACCACCCGCTTCTTGGGATCCGTCTCCCGCCGCGGCGCCGCTGCCGCCGTCGCGGAGGCGCGCACGGAGAGGCGCCCCGGGAGACTCCGCCGGCCCCGCGGAGCCGCCACCGGGGCCGCGGCAGCGGTGGGCAGGAGGAGGCTCTGCATGGCGACGGCGGTGGCGGCGGCGGCGAGGGGGTGGGACGGGGGAGGAGGAGGAGAGGGTGGCGGCGATGGAAACGAGGCGGGGGGGGGAAGAAGATGAGTGGTGTCCTGCTGGCTGCGAGCCGGAAGCGTTGCCCGTGTGTATATGGAGGATGGGGTCGTGGGCCCACAGGGGGTTTGGGCTTTGGCGCTGTGGGACTTTGGTCTTTGGAGGCGCCGGAGACGGACCTCGTTCTCAACGGAACGGGGCGGGCTTTGCAACGGAAACTTCTTGTTTACCCTTGTGATGCGTGTTGCATTGCAAAGTTTATGTGGTTGGTTTGCCTTTCTTAAAAAAAAAAACGGAACGCTCAAGCCACTCCTTTATATTTCTTTTCGCAGATGATGATGATACATTTGAGTTTCATCAATTGGCTCTCGATTGAGTTTCAGTTGGCATCATTTTTATATGGCCTTAACCTTAGCAACCGGAAAAGTGAAACATTACCACGTTCCTTTCTGAAAAAAAAAAGTTGTTCTAAAAATATTTAGATTTTCACAAATATCGTCTCAAGTTCTAGTTCTTATTCCACATTCTCATTCTCTTTGAGGAACATGGTTGCTAAGTTCTAAACGTAGAGATGTACCATAATTGGATCGTGCTATACGTCGAGTGCTCCTTTCCACACAAAAAGGCTATTTTTTATCCATGATGAATGCCTCTATAATATGAATTTGGATAATTTATTGTACTTCCTCATTACAAACTGAACGATATTTTTTTATTCTAAATACGTAGCTTTTGTTACGCACTTAAATATATATTATGTCTAGATATATAGTAAAAATAATATTTCTAAAAAATTAAAACATCTTATAATTTAAAATAAAGAGAATAGTAATATTCGCTCCTATTTTGACCATTGTTTGTTAAAACGAAGTGCTTTGAAAAGCTAAGAAAACACTGTTAGGTTGGCAAATTTCAATGCAACTTTTGAATTTTAGTAAGCTTTTCTTTAATAATTTGCAGGTGCTGTTTTTGACATTTTAGACGAGAGCATAGTGAGTGTCTGAGGCCTTGTTTAGTTAGACCGGTCTCATTGTGATTTCATCAGAGTTTTATGGGCATTAAATATGCTGATGTGGCACTGTATTAATGAAATAAGAGATGATAAGAGTTTCATGAGAGCAGAGTGAGTTTCATCCCCATAAAACTCTTCTGCATTGTTTCCAAAATTAGATGCGTTGGAAATTGGGATATGAAACTCCCCATTGAGATTGGCTTTATTGGGGTGAAAAAAATTATAGGTACTGTAGTATTTTCATTTGTATAATCATTAAGAGCACCATTGAGGCTCTCCATTGTGAGCTCTGGTGCATACACTTTCTGTGCAGTATCTTCGAACGACCCGTTGAATGTTTGGCTTATAAATAGCCCCCTTGGCCAAGCTTGGCCACTCTCTTGGACACTTGGGCTGATACCTACATATTCTTGTGTTTGAGAAACACCTCCCACTCACTTGCACACTTTCTGATCGCATTCCCGTGAGGTTGGAGAGGATCTATTACACTGCAATTGAGTGCCTGCATCTCGTGACACTAGAGATTTTGTTCTCATGGTGGAGCTCTTATTACTCTTTGGTGGTTGTCACCATCTAGATGGCTTGGTGTCGTGGTGGATCATTGAGTATCGCTTGGTGATTGTGCGAGGGCTCCGATCGGTGGCTTTGTGAGGGACTTTATGCCTATACCCATGGGATATTCATAAGAGCAACTCTAGTAAAATCAAGGAGGCTCGGAGAGATCCCTGGTGATTAATCGGCTTTATTCTAGTGCTTATGTCGTAAAGGCCGACCTTGTGTGCTTGCAAGGCTAATGAGGTTGTTGTCTAATAGGGTCCGCCTTAACGGGGATTAAGTTGGCGGCAAGCAAGCAAACCTCAGGATAAATTGTTATCTTGCTTGCGAAAGGGGAGGCAAAGGCAGAGAAGACATAGGGTACACCTCAAACAAAGAAGAAGCAATCTTTGAGAGCACCACAAAGTCGTGCAACGTGCACCAGAAGGAAGACTCGTGAAAGCGATGCAATGTCTACTAGAAGCAAAAGAAAACTTCTATAATGAATATCTCAACTAATAATGACTTATTTTGTTGGGTCTGTGCGATGAGATTAGATCATCAAAAACTAGTATTCATGTGTCTTGTGTGATAGAGGAAATTGGCACTCTTGTCGCATATGTGTCTTGTCATAGTTGTCTAGGTCTCTGTGATGAGACTAGGTTGCCATTATGTTATCAAAAACTAACATTCATGTGGCATGTGTGATGAGAAACGTATTGTACTCATGTGGCCCATGTGCTTGTCTAACGACATATTATTTTGCTGATCATTTCTTACATTAGATGAGAAAATGGCATCACTCCAACCATGTAAAAGATTAAGTACTGTTGGACTATATTGTTATTAATTAGTTCAGTAATATTATTAGCTCTCAATTTGCTTCACATATTTTGTTGTCATATTTGTGTAATATGAACATGGCAACTAATGGAAACAAAAAAATATTACTTCATTATTCTATTGGAGAGGCAAATGCATTTTTTCCGTAGCAACTTAATTCCACCTTAACACAGAAACACATCAGAAATGGTACACTTTTTTTTGATAAAGAGAAATGGTACGCATGGGATATATTATTAATTTTTAGTGGTTCACAAGATAATTTAGCAATTTTAGTGGCGCATGTGGAAGTTATAAAATCCATAGTGGTACGGTGCCTCGTAGATTCTCATAGAAACGTTTCAAATCCATATTTTCTCAAAAAAAAAACATTTCGGATCACGAATCAGAATCACCAAATCATTCGTCTATAAAATTAGAATCACCACGAAACCACGTTTTCAGTGATGCATATTCGTAGGCACAAAAGTGAGAATCACTTGGAACCGTTAATTTCTGCTAGAAACGTTTCACCTCTATGCCGTTTGGCAACGGTGTCAGCCGAGATTTAGGTGTATAGATAGATAGATTTACGCAACGTGCTGACATATGGAAGTTATAAAATTCACAGACGTACGGCAATCAAGAAATCTTCGCGACGTGCTGACATGATGCGGCCTACGACGGTTGTGGTCACTCGCTCAGGCCTTGTTTACTTCCAAAAAATTTTGCAAAATATGAATAGTAGCACTTTCGTTTGTATTTGATAAATATTGTTCAATTATGGACTAACTAGGCTCAAAAGATTCGTCTCGTCAACTCCGACCAAACTGTGCAATTAGTTTTTATTTTCATCTATATTTAATACTCTATGCATACGTCTAAAGATTTGATGTGACGGGAAATCTAAAAAATTTTGCAAAATTTTTTACGAACTAAACAATCAGTTGTCGTTGATCATTCCATATCGTGCACGCATGACGCAGCACATGCTTGTACCGGTTCCCTCGGTTTCTCCGCAATTGGAAGCATTCCTCCTGCCGTTCATGACGTTTGGTAGGGGATCCGTGAGTCGAGCCGGCGTGTGGCCTGCTGGCGGCCTCGTCGATGCGCCGGCCGCACTCGCAGCATTCAATTGGGGCAAGGCGGCGGCGCGTCATGAACGGCAGGAAATGTTCGGTGGGTTCGGTTGGGTTGGGCAGGAATTTGTCAGCGAAACTGGAGTACTGTACTGCAGGCTTCTCTTGTCTTCACTGCTGGAGTAGTAAGTACTACTGTCGAATTAATTACAGGGCTTGTGTCTGTTTTAATTTGGTGGGTCAGCACTTGCCTCGTTTTTTGCAAGATGTTTAGGCCCGCATTGCCACTGGTTACTGAAGACTGTGCGGCCTTGGGTTCGTCTTCGCCACGGGAGAAACCGGAACTGATCTCAGGATTATGGCCTTGTTTAGTTCCAAAAATTTTTGCAAAATCTACACCGTAGCATTTTCGTTTGTATTTGACAATCATTATCTAATCATGGACTGACTAGACTCAAAAAATTCGTCTCCTCAATTCCGACCAAACTGTGCAATTAGTTTTTATTTTCGTCTATATTTAATACTCTATGCATGTGTCTAAAGATTCGATGTGACGGGAAATCTGAAAAATTTTGCAAAATTTTCTGGAAACTAAACAAGGCCCTATGTATACCACCGTACTACGTGTGTTCCATTCCGTCCTGGGCCGTTCCGGCGTTCCCAAAAAAGAGGTCGCACGCAGCAAACCTGCGGGATGGAACCAGCACGGCCGGCCCAACAGGTGTACCGTGTAGTACGTTAACAGCGGCGTTGACGGATCGAGTTTTGTGGAACGAATTGCTGGACAGGACAGCACAGCACACCTATGACGGATCCGGATCCGGAAGGCTGATTTGAGAATTCCATGACGGATCTTCACCTGTGGCTCGAGCGGCTCGACACGTGGGCTAGCTGGAACTGGAATGGACTGCACGAGCGGACCCAGGCCACCAAGATTTCACTGCCATCTGTAGGTCTTCATTGGTTTGGCTGATAAACCACGATATACTATTAGCTGATTTGTTGGGAAAGAAAAACTTTATTAAATAGCTAATAGATTCGGCTGAGAAGCTCAAACGAACAACTGCTACTACTAGTTCTCAAAGATGCTGCTGGCAGCGGGCTAGCGACCGAAAGCAGACATGGCCCATGGTAGCTGTAGCGCCCGCGCACCAGGAAATCAGCGAGTGATTCTCTATGGTCTATGGACCACCATGCATTTTCTCCACAAACTTATCCAGACAACTTCTCAGGAGTTTTTTTTCTCCATGAAATGTCGCCATGCCAACTTCTTTGGAAAAACTTCTGTTTGTGAGAATTTTTACATGGAACCTATAGGTTTTTGGTTATTCAACTACCGGGGAAAATACTTTTTGGACACTTTTATACATCTAAGTTTTCAGGTGTTCAAACATGCCTGAAAAAAGTCATTCAAATATAAGTTTTCAGAACTATGCCTTTTTGATGAACCTAGGATAGTTTAATTCAGTAGTTGCTTATGATGAAAATTGTCTTTTTTTTTTTTTGTTGAGCTTCCGATACATCATGGATGATCACGTCTATGGCTAAGTATTCTTTAGACAAGTATATATTTCTTAACTAAAATGTTCTGACATATCAATATAGATAGTATAATTGTAAGCACTCACTGTTTTTTAAACATTGGTAAACAAATATATTTCTCTGGTAAGAAAAATCCAACATATATTGAGCAGAAAAGGAGGTTAGTATATACCTAAGATGGCATTGCCCTACCTAGTCATTGAGATTTTTCTATTGACTAATTAGTGAACAGCACACTTAGATATTAATATATTTTTTATGGTAGCACCATTAGCCTCTCAATATTTCACTTCAAGGTCTACCACCGATATTTGACGATTTGGTGCATGTTTAAATAAACTATTTATGCATAACAACACAAAATTTATCAGCAGTAGGTATTAAACATAAATTTGTAATACTTACGTGTTATATGACTATATATCATGCATGAGCATGGATTAATATAAACAAGCTTATATATTTTTTTCAAAAAAGTTTTATAACTATTTCATATCGTATTGAAAGGTTTTAGAACGATTAGTAAACTTTTTTGTTCATGCATGGCAAGTGGCAGCAAATAATTAGGATGAAACGAAAATAAAAGGAATGAATATGTGCAAGAGAAAAATATCACAAACAAAAAGTGAGTGGGCACGTCCGCGAGTCGCGACAACGGGCATAGCGCTAGCAGCGGAGCAATCTCGAATCCCAGCACGCCTCCTCGGCTCCTCTTTTCCACAAAATTGTATTGTAAAATTTTAAAAAAATAAAATTAACTAAATTTATATAAAGCGATACCAAATCCAAGTTTTTATGTTACTAAATTTATGTTACTAGCTTCCCCACGCTTTGGCATTCTACCGTTACATAATACAAAAATAAATAACCACTGTCAAGACTAAATATATTTAGGGTTGTAAAATACAAGTAATATATACCAAATCAATACGTAAAAAATAAGGAGGAAACTGAGATTACCTTGCTAGCAAAGATCTACGGATCAAATCCAAATTTTTAAGGCTAAATTTATAGATTAGTAGAGATTCGGCAGGTAGAGGAGAGCAAGGAAGTATAACAATAAGATCACGGTCGGATAGAGAAGCTGAGGGATGATTTTTAAATTAGAGCTCGGAGTCACAGATCTTGGCTCCGAGCTCGACGCCAAGATCTGTGGCTCCGAGGTACCAGCCACGTCATCGGCACATATGCTGCCACTTTATACGCGAGTAACCACCTCAGAGCCAAGATTTGTGGCGCCGAGATGTGTAAACTCGGAGCCACGAGTCCTGCGCGCTGACCTACTGGGTCCAAATATGAGTTTAAGTTTCAGAGGGTTTAAATATGAATTTTTTTCAAAACAAAGGCTAAAAAGTAAAAAAAAAATTATGCATCGCCACTTTCTGAGCCCATCGCACGACAGAAACGGAGGCCCAAAGTATACACGATGTGGGCCGAAGCCTGCCTGTGTTGTTGCTTTGGTTTCGTTACAGGAACATCGTACCGAAGTGGTCTTTTTTTTTCCGAACCCAAAATCCAGGCTTTCAGGCAGCACAGCACAACTGCACAAAGTATGAGGTCTGTTTTTTTTTTCTTTCTTTTGATTTTGATGAGATGACGATAATTGAGCTCTCTGGACGGGCCCTAGCATGTAGCATTCCGTTCCAAAAATAGAAGTAATTATAGATTAGGCTAAGTAAACTTTTCTTAAATATAACTAAGTTCATATAAAATAGTATGAAATTAGGTTAATATATTTAATAATAAATCTAACGATATTCGATTTCTTAGCATAGATTTAGGTCCAGTCATCTTTGAGACTGACTTGCTTAGATCAACTCTAACGATTTTGCTTTTTTTTTTGGCAAAATACGGAGTTTGCCAACTCACAAATGAATATGACAAAGCTAAAAAGAGTTTATCTTCAACCGTTCTTCATAATTCTTTTCTAAAGAAATAGAATTATGGACCCACACGTTGTCCATGTCTTTTTTCCTCGCACGCCGCTGCCAGTTCGTGTGGTTTTTTTCCTTGATCGTCGCCAGGTCTTGGCTATTTTCCGTCGCCGCCATCCGCGCGATATTGCTAGCGATTGCATCTAGCCGACCACTTGGATGGTGGGCGATGGCGATACCACAGACCAATCGAGCGGGAGAAGGAGTAGGCGCGCGGGAGAAGGATACACGCGCAAAAACACCAATGCCAGGCCTCGCAGACTTTTGCATATATGCACAGTTTGACCCTCCATTTGTCAAGTTGCCAAATTTGTCAATGCTAATTGCCAAACCGTTGGAGAGTAACTTTTGGACTTTTTCCAAAAAAAAACAAGAATGCCTAACTTAATTGCAAAACCGTTAGAGTTGCTCTTAGGAAAACATGACTCTTTCTCAACGCGCGCTAGGACAAATAGCTGCAACACATGCCTACCCCGCTCGGCTTCCTCCCCTGTGTTACTGTTCATCTTCCATAGCGAGCCACTGCCCCACTCGCCCCACCTCGACCACTGCCTAGGCCACCGGAGACCTCGTCGTTGACCACCCCGCCCACCTCCTAACCCCCGCTAGACGAGCCCGCCCTCCCCTAACTTTGTCGAACACTCGCCCTCGCCGCCTATCCCGCCCATCCGGTTGTCCTGCCACCGAGCATGGCAGCACCGCCGGCCAACCCACCACCACCTCTGTGTCGTGGCCACCGCTAGGCCGGCCGACCAAAATCTATAGCTAAGGAGAGAGAGATTCCTAACCCTAACCCTAACCTCTGCCCTCGTTGGCAGCGCTGCTGCCACCTCATCCACCGCTGTCGACCGCTCCGCCCACCGCTCGCCCCTGCCCCCGTCCCCGTCCCTGCCCCGCCCCATTCTTCGTTTTTGGTGTGCGGGGGCGTCGTGTGCGCCGAATAGTGATTGTATCAGGAAAAAGCTATACATTTTGGCCTTGTTAGTTTGCAAAATTTTTTGGCTCTGACTACTGTAGCACTTTTATTTGTATTTGACAATTATTGTTCAATTACGGACTAACTAGGCTCAAAAGATTCGTTTTGCAAACTACAGGCAAACTGTATAATTAGTTTTTATTTTTGTCTATATTTAATGCTCTATGTACATGTCTAAAGATTTGATGTGATAGAAAATCTTAAAAAAAAATTTGGAAACTAAACCATGCGTTTGTTTTTTGAAGGGTGAGGGAGAGCACTAGAGTAGCTCAGATGTCACTCGCATGCACGAGCGGGGCGACGCACAGTTGACAGTTCTTCTCGACAGCCCATGCATGCATGCACGAAGGTCAAGGGCTAACTATATAGAGGTCCTGAACCTGAACATATAGCCGGGCTGAAAAGGGCAGCATGGGCCTAGCTACCCATATGGTCGACCAATCGAGCTACAGTCCTAGAGAGGTAGACGACACCAGCCGGAGCATTAACCACGAAAGGTCCCCAGATCAAGCGCTTAAGAGTTAGGACAAGATGACGGGTAGCCCGGTTAGGAGGACTGGCAATGCATGCAACATTACCACTTTATGCATCGAGTCTCGGGTGCCGTCGTGTCGATCTCATCTGCTGGGAGGATTTGCCGCTCGGCCTGCAACGATATGGGTACAGAGATCTCTATACCACACTGTTTACTGGAGGCGTCTAAAAATGCCTTTAAAAGTCATGAAAATGCCACGTACTCCACATGGCACATGCATGGCGAGCTACCTGCAACCTGCGCCACGGACCTGCTGCGTCCTGTGCCACGCACTGTTCATCTTGTCAGAAGATCGAATCATGCATGCAGTATGCAGACGTGCCGATCCGGCCGGGTCAAAAGTCAACAACTAACGACGGTGTGCTTGCAGTGCTCACCTGTCTCTCGTTGATTAGAACCAAGTTGGAGCATTAGCTTGTGGTCACAGACCATACAGCCTAGCAAAACTCAGCTGTTGAGATCGATCTTAAGAGATTCCGATACGAAATGCAGATATATTTTTTTACGATTTCTGCGTTAGCTAATCTTGCTGCTTCCTGTGCGATATCTGAAACTCTGTCGCAGTTTATTAAGGGGTGTGTTTCAACGGTTATTATTTCTTTTTTTTTTGAACGCAACGGTATTAATTTCTTCCACGGTCACATATGCTTGCAGTTACTGCAACGTACGTACGGTAAGACAGACAGACTGAGCTAGCTAGTACGTCTGGATTAACAGTGACTAGCTATGCATCGTCAGCATGCCGACATGACGACACACAGCTCTCCGCAGCTGAAACACGTAGAATAATTGAACATATAACATATAATCACCCGAACTCATTCGCTTGGCTGATAAAATATAGCTGAAAATACTATTTACTGATTTTTTTATAAAAAAAATTACTAAATAAATAATAAATTCAACAGATAATCTCAAACGAAACCAGCAACCTACGTCACAGAAAGTAGTAGATCCCAGCTGAAAAGCCGTACGTACGTCACAGAAAGAGAACGTACGTACATCCGCACATGCCCGCACGTACATCCGTACTGTCTAGCTCCTTTCGCCTCGCTCCGGCTACGGAGAACGAAACAGATGCCAGATGCGTGAGGTGAGGTGAGGGAGTTCAATTGCAAAGGTGACATGTCACAAAAGGTGGGAAACCAACCAACCCCTGCAAAAAAAAAGCTGCCTAGCTCGCTTTCTTGCAGCACCGGCACGCCGGCGGCACAAGGTCGTGGATCCGCGTAGCAGCCGCGGGACAAACGGACGGACCACCCCGGCCACCACCAGGTCACCACCCTACCCGGAAAGCAGCTGCTCGATCGATCAAGCTAGCTAACTGCTCCATCATCCCCTAAATTAAATTAAGCCGTGGTCCAAGTCCTAACGCAACGCACGCATCGTATCTGTACGCGTCCCGCGCGCGCAGCACATGGCGCCAGCCATCGGCGAGACGGCGAGCAGCGCGCGACGACGATCCCTCTGGCAGTCTGTCTGACGCCGCCGCACATGCGCTGCCGGGTCCCTGCTCTACAGGCGCTAGACCGGCCCTGTCCTGGCGCTACATACGCCGTCGTCGAGGCTCCAGGCTGCTCGCCGCGCGCGGGGCAAACCAGCTTGTCCAAGGCCTTGTTTAGTTTCAAAAAATTTTGTGAAATTGACATTTTTCGTTTGTATTTGACAAATATTGTCCAATCATGGACTAACTAGGCTCAAAAGATTCGTCTCGTCAATTCCGACTAAACTGTGTAATTAGTTTTTATTTTCGTCTATATTTAATACTTCATGCATGCGTCTAAAAATTTGATGTGATGGAGAATCTGAAAAATTTTGCAAAATCTTTTGAGAACTAAACAAGGCCCAAATCTGGTCCAAATACATGCACGGCACGCACAGTCCATGTCCAGCGTCCATGCATGCACGCATGTTCGTTCTGCCGTGAAACAACGAGGCAGCGGTGCGCGCGCGCGGAAAGTGACGGGAACCGGGACAAGGTCTCCGAGCACCGAGCGCGCCTGCGGGTTCGTGACCGGACACGGGCATATTTGCACGCGCGCGCGGATTTCCACTGCATGCATGCACTAACGCGATATCCCTCCTCTCGGACGCGTGCACGGTACGTTGCAGGCAGGGCAGGCAGGAATCGTCGCATGCATGTGTAATAATGTATCCCGCCTCCTCCAGGTTCGTTCTTTGGCTCAGGACCGTGTGCTGAAGTTAGGCCATTTCGGGCTGGGCAGCTGGTGGACTGAACAAAAACAACCAATAGTTTTGGGCAACGGCACTTTGTGTGTACTTAGATTCCACTACAAGTGCAGTACAGCAGGGGCTATAAATATCATCATGTGTCGGTTTGTTACCTCTGATGATGATTTGGACAACACAGATTAGTTAAACATGGTGTGCATTATTATTACCAAACACACCGGATTTGATCTTCCATTACGTAGATGATTAGAAAGTAAAAGAGTAAGAAGGGGGTTCTGCAGCTGCCTGTTAGTTATTTGCTGCTCTCCAGCTAGGCCATCTTCTTGGATTCGGCATGTGAGGAGAAGTGGAGAACAGAGGAAGGCTGGAGCCTGCAGGTCTAAGATCTTCTTCATACTGATTACATAGTCTGCGCTGTCTGGCCAAATTATGGGGGTCAATGATTGGTATTTGATGCATGTTACCTTCGAGATGACTAAAAAAGTTTAAATTTAGAAGATAGAGTTTGTGTATAATGCTCTTTTATATACTCTGTTTGTTAAAACGATCAAATAGACATCTAAATTCAAGCTGAGAGAGGACTTTAACCTAGTTGGTTGGATGTGTGACCACACTTCCGACCCAATTAGTTGAGGTAGACTCACTTCCTACAAACACGTGTACTAACGTTAGGAATAGAAAAGTTTTTTTTTTGAAAGTGCTCTTATTTGGGCCTTGTTTAGTTCCCAAAATTTTTGCAAAATATGAATAGTACCCACGTTTGTTTGTATTTGACAAATATTATTCAATTATGTACTAACTAGACTCAAAAAATTCGTCTCGTCAATTTCGACCAAACTGTGCAGTTAATTTTTATTTTCGTCTATATTTAATACTTCATGCATGTGTCTAAAGATTTGATGCGATGGAAAATCTGAAAAAATTTGCAAAATATTTTGGGAACTAAACAAGGCCCAACGTGGGTCTCAACCCGATGTCGTAGGTTTAAATCCTACAGAGTGTGATTCCATATATTAAAAAACAAAGTAGCTAGAATTATAAAACAATTTATATAGAAAGAAGTGCTAGTTATTATGATTTTTTACACATTCAATGTTCACGGGAAAACTAGGTTATAGATCAAATTCTGTATAGCATCAACGGAAGGGGGGGGGGAGTAAGTGATACTCCATCAATTTCTTCGCTACTACAAAACGGATGTTGAAAGACAATCTCTAGATTAACAGAGCCAGGCAGCAAGAGAGACATCTATAAAAATGGTGAGACATGCCATATGGAAGTCGTTTGCCTTTGTTAATATACAATTATCCGAGAAATGCCATACGGGGTATAAGTTGCTAGACGATCACACGAACCATGAGGACATGAATATAACAAATTGAAAATGAGAGGTTGCAACATATGTCTACGGTTGCATGTTAGTGTACCATGAAAGGAATTCCATAGTGTACCCACAAAAATATCAAAAAACAATGATTATGATCAAATTTTCACCATATTCACACTCATACAGTAAAATTTTATGCACTCACAAGGCAAACACACCCATCTCGTATTTGCTCTAGCTCCGCCACTGCTCGCAGCTACCTCGAGCACCATTGCGGCCTTGGGAGGAAAAAAGAAATATCATGTTAAGTGTGAGTGAATGTGATAAATTTTGTTTCATCCCCACAACTTGAGACAAATCGGTTGAGCGGGCGGGTTCTATACGAAAATTCTAGTAGATGATAATGGTAGCTATGGAAAACTGCTTGGTTCAAGATCGAGAGTGCACCTTTATTTAGAATAAAGGTAGTAATTCAATTATTTCGATACCGAGAGCATCCGTAGTTTGGAGTTGGTTCATGCAGGGACGGTTTCCTTATGTGTTACAGTGTTATAGGTGTTAGCATGTCTGTCTCGTAATGTGGAAGAAAAGCTACAAAGAAAAAGAAAAAAAAGATCCCGCACCTATACCAAATCCTTCAAGCTATGAATTACATGAACATATTGTATTATTTTTTTATATCGAATACCATGTCTCGGGCTGGCTCCACCAGTGGCGGAACCAGGAGGGTTAGCATAGGCAGTGACTCTCTAAGTCCAGTCGCTCCTTTAAATACTTATGTAAATATTAATATTTATAATAAAAGAAATATCAATTTCACTCTTTTTTTCAAAAATAATGATTTTGGTAAAAAATAGTGTAATATTTTTTTTTAAAAAAAATTCTTCAAATATATATTATGTATATTTTATTACAATAAAAAATACTGTCATATTTATTCAATCCCTTGATCGAACTCGCTGGTTCCTGTCACTGTCCGCCACTGCCCCGTGACATGCATGCACGAGTGGTTTCGTGAGGCAGGCGCACGCATCGGCGCGGGACGACGCAGCACCAGCTAGCACGGCACCACCGTTGCCGACGTCGCTTCCGTCCCGTCCC
>Ga0182004_10000456_pt1 | contig 24654 bp, 20 predicted proteins | sample Sormic07211540_1_FD_120479 | JGI IMG/M metagenome (GOLD analysis project Ga0182004, IMG submission 120479) | Endophyte microbial communities from Sorghum bicolor roots, Mead, Nebraska, USA - 072115-40_1 MetaG | ecosystem: Host-associated > Plants > Roots > Unclassified | place: USA: Nebraska...
ATGCACCGGAGTTGTACTTGCATGCAGTAGAACGACCGTGGGCTGGGTCTAACGGTCGTGACAGAACTACGTTTCATGCAGTTATCCTGTGATGGAAACGAAGCGGACATTACTGGGAGCATGTGCTAATTAATGCACATCTTGGTCTTTGTAATTTTAGAGTTGCGCCTTCTATCCTAGGACGGAGGGAGTAGATTTAACAGTGTGCTTAGGCTGCTAGCCTGCTAGGTTCACACAAAAGGTCACAAGTGGCATCATAGGGGAGTTGTTTAAGCTCACCGAACTGGTGGCAGGTCTTCGTCGCATAGATAGAGAGTGGCTCACAACCCACGAGGAAAACCAAGAGTTCCGTCCAGAACAGTAGCTTGCAGGCGACGGATCTCGCAAGATTTTGGCACTGAAACCCCTTTTGGATTCAGGGCCTGTTTAGTTCGCACAATAAAACAAATTTGAGATATTGTAACACATATAACTTAATAATTAATTATAGACTAATTAAAATAAAAAATCATCTTGCAAAATACATATAAATTATACAATTAGTTATTTTTTATCTATATTTAATACTTCATGTATCTAAACATTTAATGTGATGAAAAGTTCTTGGGTGAGAACTTAACAAAGCCTCACCTCCGTCAAATATGGAGTGGCTGTTCTGATGTACCAGCGAGGATCTCTGTCTCCCTACCATGTTTACTTTGTTTAACGCTTTAGCTTGGAATTGAGTTGAATTTAACACTATTCCCTCCTTATAAATAAAGGGATCACAGATTGAAATGTCCAAGACAAAAGAACAAAAGATCAATCTACTTTCACCTTTCTTTTGTCCTATTTTTTCTAACCTCTATATTGTTATTAATCACTTGATCTAACGAATAAGGATGATGCTCTAGGTTTGTTGGCCGACTTAGGATAATATCTCGATGTCCTTGCCCCAATGAGGCCACTTCCGGTTGAAAGGATCGACATCTTATTCTTCTTCTTCTTTTTTTTTTGCTAGTTTGCCCATAAATCTTTTCCTTTTTTTTACCACGTAATGTGACATTACTGTCATTGGACATTTCTAGGCAAAACCTAGATAAGCCAGGTAGGCTGATTCCCGAAACTGGCTATATCATTGTTGGCAGATTTGCGCCGCCTCGATCCGTTTGTAATCCAAGCGTCTAGCTTTTTGTGGTGTGTGGGCGATTTTTGCGTCAACCTATCTTATTATATCTTATTAAATTTTTAAAAATGCATCGATATCACTTAATATGTGTAACCATGCACTAACTATATTATTAGTTGGGTAAGCACCAGGCAGCGAGTCACAGAAACGCAAACGCCCAAAATTTAAGTAATTGCATAAGCAAGCTGAGAGACCCTTTTATAGGGCCCAAAAGATAATACAAAGAACCAATCACAATCAGTAAAAAATTCTATCCCACGAGAGTGGCTGATAATGATATGCGTCCAACCAATCACACTGCAGCTTTTTGATTTCACTTTCTGCTGTTCCGTATACGGTAAAAAGGATTGATTGGTGTTGGTGACGCTGGATAAATCCAAAAATTGCCGTAGTTTGCAATGGTGGGTGTATCGTGACAGCGACTCGTTTGAGCTTATTTGCTAAATCGGATAGTTATTTAGCAGTGTTTTGATCTCACAATAAATCAACGAATAATATTTTTCGAAACTGTGCATGTGTTGGACCACGAAGCCTCGTGAGGGCAGTCCCAATGGATAGTTTCTTTGATATAATTAATGAACATAGAAACTACCATAAATACTGCCCTGATAGCCAATGTGTGTTCGGCGGGTAGGAGTAGGAGACTCAAACTGGCCCAGTATGTAACCGGTGGGCCTTAGGGAGGATGTCAGGTGCTTCCTCGCAGGACGGGCCGGTCGTCGCGATGCCCCGCCGCATCGGCCCAGCTCATCGCGGTCATCGCCCCTCTTGTTTGTTGCCGCTCCACCAACGCCGACCCAACCAACCGAGCCCGCGAGCGAGCGCGTGTGACGTTTTTCGGTGGCTCACACGCTTGCGATGCACGGCGCTCCTCCGTCCCAAACGCGCGGGCGCGGCCGCCGCGCACGTAGACGATGTAGGTGAGCAACGCGAGGCTCGCCGCCGCTCCTCTCGAGGCCACAGTCACCCATGAACGCCTGCCTATAAATCGCGCCGTTAGCTAGCGCGCATACACTACACACACACCGCGACCCAGCAGTACGTGCTCTGCTGCTCAGCGTAGTACGCGAGACGACGGTTCAGGCCGGCCGGTGCTTTCCAGTTTGGAACAATGGCGATGGCCGCCGGCTTCGGCAAGGTGAAGGTGCAGCCGCGCGGGCCGGCCGCGGCGCTGTCCCTGCTGCTGCTGCTGCTCCTGGTGCTGGCAGCGGGGCTGCTGGGCGGTGGCGCCGAGGCGCAGCAGACGACGTGCGCGGGGCAGCTGAACGGGCTGGCTCCCTGCCTGCGCTACAGCGTGCCGCCGTTGCCGGGGCAGGCGCCGCCGGCGCCCGGGCCCGAGTGCTGCTCCGCGCTGGGGGCCGTGTCCAGGGACTGCGCCTGCGGCACGTTCGGCATCATCAACAGCCTGCCCGCCAAGTGCGGCCTCGCGCCAGTCAGATGCCGTAAGACCTCGATCGATCTCTAGTTACGTTACACACACAAATTGCATTGGTTTGTTATCAGTTATCACTGATCGGGGAACGTGTGTTTATTTGTCGTGGTGATGATTTGCTCTTTGTTGCCGTGCGTGCAGAGTGATGAGCTGACGGCCCAGTGCATCGCGCTAGGCAAAAGGGTGAAGGATGATCCAGAGACACGCTGAACAATAAAGGCCGTCGACTGCTGTGTCCTCGTTCGTATTCGTTTGGTTTAGTTTCCTGAAGTCCTCTTTTTTTTTCATATACGTTCAACCAGTCCTGTCTATGAGACACCAGTGAATGCTAAAGCAAACTCTGACGGTCGTTTTCTGAGTACCTCCTGTGCCCTTTTTGCGACCTCGACCAGCCCGTCGCTGTGCAATGTGCTTATGTGCAGCATCGCTTTGATTCACAGAACCAACAGTATATACAGAATCACTCTTGCACAGCAGGACTCAATGAAACGAATGGTCATAAGTAGGTATACGTTATCACATTGTATACATAAATTGGCCCCATGCCGTCCACAGTTTACCCTGACATAACATGCATATATAACGCGCAGCATGCAAAGCGCAATGCGTCACGACATGGCGCCACAAAAGAATTTTTTTTAACCTTTTCTTCGACCAACCCAACCATTTGACAGACTTTGAAGTTTTTACTGGCAAAAGGTGCAAGTATAAGATGTAAAACCTCCGACTCCAGCTGTGGTATCTCTAACCATATGCCTAACACTTATCCCCTCTACGCCGTGATCTGTTCTAGAAACAGGGCTTCCTGCTTGCTTGTTAGGCCGAGATCACTGAACGATACGTCGCCCTCACTGTCGGTAAATGTACGCCTTGGGTATGTCCTCACCTGCATGATACGGAATGGTGAAAAATACAAGGTTGGGAGAATTTTAAACAGAAGAATGAAAAGGTGCCACAAGAAAACTCGTCGAAGAATCGACTACATACGAATCTATGTTTCACAGTTAAAAGGAATTAAACTCTGGATCAGGGATTTTCAAACAATGATAGCTGCCTGGTTACCAGTCATTAACTGAAATGGTCAAAGATGATATATGGATACAATAAAAGAAACACCATCCAGCCAAATTTTATACTATTTTGTTGCCAGAATGCCCCCAGGAAACTACCAGTTTCAAGAGATCTCCAGATAGGGATGGTTTTTCTTCGAATGATATTCCAAAATGCACCCTGCATAGCTAACTAGCCTGACACTAACTTTTTTTTTTCTGCAAACCATTTCAGAGCAATGATAAGAAATCAAGCTAACTACTTCTAACATTTCTTAAGAATATCAGACATAGAAAAGCGATGTCCTGGAACAGAGCTAAGACTGCTAGACATATCAACTAGAATAAACCTACATGAAGTATAACAGAGGCAATGTCCCATATTGCAGCATGATAAAAATGATAACCCCTGACAGTTCATAGCCACATAGAAGCAAAAGGAAAAACTATGGGTGCAATTGGTTGCTTGCATTAACCTTTTGCTGCATTGGGTGTAATGCAGAATGGCCTAAGCCAGCATAAATGTACGCAGTGTGTTTGTGTTTGGTTGCGATGTATAAATTGCATTTGCTAATATTGGTGTTTGGTTGGTTGGCTGCATTGTATTTCTTGTGATCACCCATGCTTGTTGTGGTGAGATTAAACTCTCACGTTTAATGCTACAGAAGTTTGCATGAAACATCACTCAAAAGCCACATAGCATGCGGCATGCCCTGACTCATGAATAAAGTAATTCAAATTGATTTATTTGAGAAGACAGGAAACTGACAAGTTCTTTTTAACACAAAATACTATTAAAGACTAATGGTAGACAATTACCAATCTGTAGGTCCCTGGCTTGCAAGTCCTCCCAATGTCTAAGAAATCAAATAGGAACTGCAGGCAAGCCAACAAGCAAGTATTAATCACACAGATATAAAAAAAAACAGAAAAAAGAAAGAAAGAAGGCTAGTGGATGATTTTGTTCTGGATTCAGGCATCTCAAAATTGTTTACCTGAAGTTTATCAGTTTTGAGAAAGCGACGCCCCTGTCGACTACCATCAGGCATGCGGACTACAACTGTCACGGCACCCTCTGCATCTGGAGGCGGTTCTGATGGTAATGATGCTTGCTTGGAAGCGAGACTGGACTCTAGCTCCTATTTGATCAAAACGTTAGGGACAACATGACAAATAGGTAGTCAAATATCCAGTAAAAAAAACAGATAGCATAAACAACGAAAATACAGATCGAGTAAGCCAAACTGAAGTTGGTGAGATGAAGTGGCTAGTTATCATAACCTCATGTAAAGAAGACATTTTTACCAGTTTGCAGTCCCAACTAAACACATGATATTAATATGATGAGTACAAGTGTACAACTTTCACAAACCAAACTTAAAACAATATCCATCCAAACATAAGATAAAAAGAGTACCGAGTTTCATATGATCACACTGATGAACTGATGCTGTAGTTATCTAGCATTCAAATATTTAAGATAGTTGCCTATCAACCCTTCACCTTCCAGATTACATGTGATAGAAAGGTACCTCTTCCTCAAGTTGCTTTTTACGCCTTTCCTCCTCCTCTTGCTTCTGTTTCTCAAGAGCAGCTTCTCTCGCAGCAGTTTCTTCTAGGCGACGGAGCTCAGCCTCCTGTAAGGCCTTTAACTCCTTTTCTTGATCAGCTTGTAGCGATGCAAGGTACTCATCATCCTGTAAATCAAAATTGATAAAGTAGCTCACCCATAGTGGCAATTATGAATAGATGGATAAATATTAGACCTCGAACCTGCTGCTCTCGTAATAACCGCTGTTCAGTTAATGCTGGTGATGGAGAATGAGCTATTGGGGGATAATAAGTAGAGCTTCTGTGAGAAGGCATGGAGAAAGGATATGTTGGTCCTTCAGGAACTCCACCAAACATTGCAGCCTCAAGCATGACAGCTTCATCATGTTCCTCAGAAGAAATGCCGCCCCACTTTTTTATAAAGAAAAAGAAGTCAGAAACTAAACAAATGTTCTCTAATGTCCTAACACACATTGGGACCACAGATTATAATACCTCAGATGGGAAATCATCTCCATTGTTATACTGGCGATCGTTCCGAACAGGGCTAGCACCTGGGTGCACTATTTGTGCTAGTTCGGTGTTCTCAGAAGGGACACGCCGAGAACGGCGTCTAACTAACGGTTGTTCCTCTACATCTTCAGTCTCCTCTTGGAAGCCCTCTTCATCTATTGGTTGCCTAGACGTTCCAGCCTTTCCTGAAGCTGGTCCTTGCCTCCAAAAGGAAATCGCATGTATAAGGAATCAATTGGTGCTGGTAGCTTGGGTAAAGAGGTGGGTAGTAAAAGTTAATATTCACCTCTCGACTATTCCATCTGTGGTTCCCATGCCTGCTTTATCAGAAGAATGTTCCTCCAAGTTCACTCCCTCTTGATGCTGGTCTCCTCCTTGCTCTACTATCTGAAAATTATTGAAAAATTGGAGATGACATCAAGATGAGCACAGAACACAAGTGAGCGTGCAAACAGATGTCATAAAGCAAAATTAAAGATTCACAAAATAATGTTGGAGAAAATAAGCATGCATGCATGCAAGCTAACAAATCAATATTGGAGAAAAAAATATAAGCACGCACAAACGCGCGCGCACACACAGCTACATTACATTTGCCAGTGCTTCAGAATCCTTCTTTGAAGCTTCAATTGCTGCCCTAATCATTTCCTCTTCTATGTCATCATCATAGTCATTAACATGAACCAATGGAGGAGCAGTTGGCACAGAAGATGTAATGCTAGGAATACTGGCATGTGGAGCAGATGGTGCGGATAACAATCCTCCATCCTCCTCATCAATTATGATAGTTTCAGGAACTTCAGGGCCATTTAAAGACTCATTTCCAGTAACATCCTCAATAACAGGAGCCTGTCCAGATGGACCTGTTTGAGGATCACTATCTTTAACTTCAATAGGAATCTCTCTCGCCTCTCTAGGGTGCGAAACCAGCGGTCCATGACTGACACCATCAGTGGAGCCAACTCTGTCAAAAAACTGGCGCTGAAAATTTGGATCCATTAGCGCAAAAGGGTCATGGGAATTCTCTGGGAACAAAGGTCTTTGAAATGTATTATCAAGTGGTCCATCCAGGTCCATCATATCATCATGACTAGCAGGCATGGTGTTTTGACTGATTCCATTCCTGTAAACAACAAACATGTTATTAATCTGGACAGTATGTGTACCAGGGTGAACTTCGATATCCATAGCAAACATGGTTAGGAAAGCCGAAGCACTTACGATATGCTATCTCCATCATTGAAATGTGAATTTATTGCTCGATTAAGGTCACCACCATGTTCCTGGGTTACATTAGTCAGTTAGCCACTATGACTAGATGATAGATTGATGAAAACAGATGCAAATAGAGTTTGCTAGACTTCTGAAAGAGAAAATCATAGTAATAGAAAGTTAACGAACTGTTATGTGATTTCCCTCTTAAGATCAGATCAAACACATTGGATGATGGTATGGTAACAAGTGTAGCCAACACTCAACAGGCTCACTGGAAATATAGCTATGAATCCTCATAGTAAACAAGTACAGGAAATGTCTGCATATGGTACAAGCAGAATGAGCCAAGTAATCATTTCGAACATGAAGAGCGGATTGGACCAGGTCATGAAAACAATGCTAATCAACCTGGATACCCTGTGACCAATTTGAGCCCTTTTTCATTGTGAGGAAAAATATTGTAGCAGATTAACTACCACTTCATAGGTGGTATCTAAAGATAAGAGTTACAGCATCTAGACAACTGAAAATCAAAACAATAGGAATAACAAGGTAACAAAGTTGTTATGTGAGTTCCATCTTAAGATTGGATCGAGCACATTGGATGACAGTATGATATCAAGTATAGTCAACATTCTGAAGGTTTATCGTGGTATTGCAACTATGAACACCCATATGTTGACAAGCACGAGATATTTCTGCAAATACTACTTAACAGAATGAGCCAAGTAAATCATTTCCAACAGGAACAGCAAAATGAACAAGATCATGCAAACAATGTCAATCAAACTGGGTGCCCTGTGACCAACACGGACCGTTTTTCACTTGAGTGAGGCAGAAATTGAGCCTTCTTTTTTTTTGAAAAAAAAAGAGACACTTTTGATGAATAATTATATAAAGAAGAGAAAAAAAACAGAAAAGGGACAAGAAAAGCGACGAGATTTGGTAACAAAAAATCCATTCCGTAACTGCACACCAATTCCAGCACTTGCTAGTGACTTCAAGATTCAAAAAGACATGTGGGTTAATAATCCCGGCACGCAAATCTGGTGCACCTTATCTCGATGACATCTCGTCGCATCACACAAAAACCCCCAACCCCATCCGCTACACACCCGAAAACACGATTAAACACCAAGTCCTAACGCTCGCCCCAGCGCGACCAAATCCACCACGAGCCTAACCGATTTCGCCAGATTCTGGATTCTGAATTGAACAGGGGAAAGTGAAAAGGAAAAAGGATAGGCCTTTGGGCGGTACCTCGAGCTTGCGTACGGCGACGGCCTCGTCCGCCCCCGTGATGCTGATGAAGGTATCGATCGCCTCCTGCGGTGGCCTTGCCATGGCGGGAGGGTTCGGTGGCAACGCGATGCGAAGGGAGCGAGGGAGAGAGAAGATAGGAGAGGAGTTGCGTGAAGAGGACAGAGAGACGGCAACAAACTGAAGAGAGGCAGGTGTTCTCTTCTGATTCTGATCTCTGAAGCCGTGACTCCGAGCGACCTGTTTGCTGAAGTCTTTGAGTTGAACAACCCACCTCAAAAGGGCTTCCCCTTATCATCAAAATAGTTCTCAGCACCGTAGCAATTTCTCGCTCCACTCCGATTACGGGAAGCATAAATTACAAAATATTTTGATTTGTTATATACTACACTAGTAAAAATATGCGTGTATTGCAATAAAAAAAATTATGTTTTATTCTTTTTATAAAATTAAATAAACTTATCTCTATATCTCTCTTTTTTTATGTTGTTATATGTCAATCAGAATCCTAGCGTTTTTCTTATTTTTCTACAAGCTTATTCCATCGTTGTGCCATCTCCTCGGTAATTCTTACGGTTATCGGTACATATTTTTGCTCCAACCTAGGTAAGTATGGTTACGTTTTTACCAAGACATCGGAAAGCACACAATATAGCATGGGCTATGACCGTGGGACGTCCAGAGACTCGAAGTTGGACAGCACGGATTGTACCTATAGTGCTAGTGGAAAAATATATGCATGGGCTTAGGAGTTCAGCCGTTCAGGCCAGATGGCCCTAGCATCGCCATGTCCATGCCTGATTGCGCCTCAAACTCTCATTGCATTAGAAGGTCCGATTTTGATAATTGATTGACAACTTAGGTAGATTAATATGTGTTTATATGAGATACGTGTAGTTCGAGCTCAATACATATGAAACATGACATGAAATTATGTGACCAAGGTGGAGAAGATCAAGATGAGGCTTGGCTTAACAGACTGGTTGCAAGTGTGAAGGACAAGTGAGAAGCTTTAAAGTGAGAGAATGCTTGTGACAATGAAGCTTGAGCAAGACTTGGCGCCAATGGACCGACACAACTGTGAAGAGCAAGTGATGTCAATATCGATGAACCAATACGGTTACGTGATGATATGAAGTGGATCATATCATTTTTTATATAGTTGGTGCATATGTTGCATCAGCATCGAAGGAAATGGAATGGAATGTACAAGACAAAGATATATTTGTAGAGTATTTTTTCACTGGTCATAGATGTCTAGAGAAGTTTATGACCTAGTTTAGAATAGAAACATTTTGAGACAAGGGGGCGAGAAGCAGCAAAACAATCCCCTCATGTTTTTTGGATTATTTTTGTGCTAACCCCACAATATTTTGACGCCGGCGAAGAGCCGCGAAATGAACCCTTTGTCTTTTTTAGTACTTTGGTACCAAGCTCTCAAACATTTTTTATACAAGGGGGCTAGAAGTGACGAAATGAGCTCCTCGACACTTTTTAGATTACTTTTATGTCAACCCTTAAACAATTTGATGTGGGACGAAGAGCCGTGAAATGAACCTCTTGATTTTTTATTACTTTGGCACAAGGCTTCCAAACATTTTGAGGCAAGGGGGTGAAAGCTCCTAGCATGGCTAGAGGGAGTGAATAGCCTAATTTAATAACTACAAAACATTAGAGCACAAGTTAGATAATAACAAAGTGAAGCCTTTTGCTCTAGCTCTATGAGAGAGTTACAACTTTACAAGCCACCTATCCAAACAATTCTAGTTGATATAATCACTCTGTCAATCAATGGCTGTCTCTACTTATACTAGTGAGCTACCTAAAGTTTCTAAAGCAAGAGAGCAAGCTACACTAGTTTGCGGGAGTGTAAGTGAGGGAGATGTGATCTTTATACCGTCTTGTCGAGAGGATGAACCAACCAGAATTAGATAAAGACAAACATCAGGATAAATCCAATGGTGACATGAATTTTCTCCCGACGTTCACGTGGTTGTCGACACGCTAGTCTCTATTGTGTCAACTAGTACTTGATGGTTCGGCAGCTAAGATGTGTTGCACGGACCTCGTCCACATAATTGAACATCGTAATAACCTATCCACAAGTAAGGTAGCTCAAATGACACAAGCAATTTACTAGAGCTACCTTGCAGCGCTTCACCAGGGAAGCTGTAAAACCCCTCACAAGATCACCGGAGTCGGCGTCAAACAATCACCAACACATGTCGGACCTCCACCGCTGCTCTAAGACGTCTAGTTGGTGCCAACCACCAAGAATAATAAGAACTCCACAGCTCAAACAATCCCCGTGTGCCATTAGATGCAATCACTCAAGCAAATACACTTAGAATCACTTTCAATCTCACTATGATGACGAATCAATGATGAAGATGAGTGAGAGGTGTTTGCTTAAATTCACAAGGATGTCAAGTATGTCAAAGTGCCAAGAAGAATCATCCTAGAGCCGACCACCATGTATTTAAAAGCCCCACAGACAAAAAAAGTTGATAGCTCTATCCTTACAAAAAACAAGGCGACTGGACGCACCGGTCATGTTGACCGGACGCAGGCCCCAACGTCTGGTGCACAGATTGTTGTCACGTGTCCTCTGTCTTTCAACGTCGCGTGTTAGATCTCAACGTCAAGTTCTCATCCGACGCTCTTCACAAGATAACCAGACGTTGGACCTCAGGGTTCGATCGCTACTTAGAGAGGTTCCAAACTGTAGTTTTCACCACCAGACGCAACCGGTGCCTAGTGACGAGACTTAGCCCTATGTCCTATCAATGTAGGTGCTGATAGGTGCTTCACACAGCATTACATCAGCGTATGTCAGCACTGACCGAACTCACGTACCACGCGTTCGGTCCTCAGATCCAACATAGGTAAAAAGTGACTAGACGCGCAAATCCAGCATCTGGTTTACACGACAGACCATTGCGTGTTGTCAGCCAGCACTAACCAGACACACGACTAGCATTCGGTCCACTTGACGCTAGCGTCCAGTCAGAGTGTTTCTTTGCGAGAAACACTTCCGCAACTTTGCCATCTTCTCAACCCTTACTTGAAAGTGCTAACCACTAAGTGTATCATCTTATGCATGTGTGTTAGTATATTTTCATAAACTTTTTTCAAGGTTTAATGTTAGCACACTAGGTCCCTAATCCATATGCTCATATCAATTTACCTAGTGGCACTTGATAACCACTTTTATCATAAATTTTTTTCTCTTCATAGTACGACTATTTATCCTAAGTACGATCATACCCTCTATGGTGTCTTGATCACCAAAATCAAAACCCTAAGTTATACCTTTGCCTTGATCAACCGGATTTTGTTTTTCTCTTTCTTTTTTTCAAAGTTGAGCACTTGATCATCTTGTAGTCATTACAATTATCACCATAATTATCTCTAGCTCCACCACTTGGTATGGGACCATCCTTATATGTCTACACACTTAGCATTAGGATTAGTCACTAGGTTTCATCAACTAACCAAAACTAAGCTTAGGCTTTTAGAGGACTAGAAGCGGCGAAATAAGCCCCTCAGCGCTGTTTAGATTACTTTTGCGTCAACCCATAGTCAAAGTCACCAATGGCGAAGCCCCTCGCAGGATGTTGGCGAATGTTTAGTTGATGACGTTGGCACTGATTCTTAAATTAAAATAAAGTTTGCAAAACACAAATTCACATTTTGCTTTTGTTACATGCATGTATTCTTGGCGATGCGAGGTAACTGGGCTATATCAAAGCATTATGGTTTTGCTCATATTTTTGGCAACATGAAGTCTCTAAGCTCTTTTCATATCGTTCTGTGCATAGAGATCGAAAAGGATGCATGCAGGGATCTGTGACTGCTGACTATCAAACATATTTTTGCCAATATCGGGGAGCCTTTTCGATGCTAAGGTGCCTCTTTCGCCTCATGTGAAGTGCTCAAGCAGTGAATGGATGTTATGAATGAATGTCGTGATGCATATGATGGATGCATTCACACATATTAAAAGGATTGGAAAGTATTTTCATTTGGCTTCGCCCTCGCATGTCTTTGGAGGGTCAAAGCCTTGAGCGCATAAGTTTTTCGTTTACCTTGACCCTCATATATTTTTTGCGGATCAAAGTCACGAGCCCTTAGGCTTTTCGTTTACCTTTGTCCTTGTATTTTTGGAGGGTCGAAGTCTTAATTCCTTATGATTTTGTTTATGAACATTAATCCCTTAGGATTTTTGTTTTATTAGCTTTGCCCTCACGTATTTTGAGAGGATCAAAGTCTTAAGCCCTTTGCCTTTTTCGTTTAGGAAACGAGCAATCAAAACCAAAAGGTTTTACAGCGCAACAAGAAAACAAATAAAAATAATATCTTGAAATAATCATGTACTTGAGAAACAACCATGCTATATAAACGGTTTTGCTGATAGGACGAGGGATACTCAGTGATGTTATCCTGCATGTTAGAAATGAAGGATGCAAGATATGATTATTTTGAGACCGGCGCTTGGGTTAAGCGAGAGCTGCTTGGGATGATTTTTGATTGAGTTGCTAGCATTTCAGTTACTTTGGTGACCTTTTATTCATACGAAGCTTATGTTCTCATGTTTTGCTTAGTAAAGGCAAAAGTTAAAAACACAATCTTAATTATATTGACCATTTGAGGAAATGAAAACGTTAGACTTCAAAAGACGGATTGAGAGTACTTACTGGGCAAAAACCCACAAAGTGACAAGTGTGATAGGGGCATAGGGCCCAGCGAAGGGTGGGTATTCAAATGATACGAAAATAATCACATGGCAAACGAATAAATAAAATTATTAAGAAAACATTGTTGCAAAAAGTTTAGAATTGCATGGGTTATGCTTGTTGTTACACTGTTACGGTGTTACCTCTATGAAACAGTAGTATGATCCGGCCTGCAAATTTGAGGATTTTACAGCCCTTCCACAACGAGATCGTTAGGCAATCTTACGCTACATATGTTAGTGTTCAGACGGTCAGAATTCGGAATCCATTCCTACTCTACACTTCCCAGGAGTGGTGGCGGCCGTGATCGTCGTGCAGCACGCGCCCGGCATGCTTGACCTCGTACGGTCTTCGTTCCCTGAACTCCAGGGCGTCCTCTGCGATCACCGCTTTGCCATGCCGACGCTTGTGCCCCAAGTGCCCGGCCTCCCTGTGCTGCACACCGAGTGCCGGGTCGTGTATGTGCCGGTGGCCTTCTGCCGCCGCCTCGGGCTGCTGCCTGTGTAGAACGTGGTGGTGGCTGGGCTCGCTCTTGCTCCTCTGGTGCGCGTGGTGGTGACTGTGGGGGTGGTGGCCATGGCGGTGCGAGTGTCCATGGTGGTGGTGCCGGTGGTGATGATGGTGATGATGGTGGTGGCGGTGGTGGCCTTTCTTGTGCCTCCGGTACGTGCGGTCGTCGAGCCCCAGCAGGTCCTCCCACCAATCGTACACCGGGTCGAAGAAGCCTTTCTGATGAAGAAGACACAGGAGAAGTGCGCCTGCAAGCCACATTGATGACCAAAAGAAATGTTTGCTGAATGATGAGCATGGGTAACGTCACTCGTCACAGCATTTAGGGATCATTCGATGTTGAAATGTTCAAAGCCTAGTACCTGCAGGTAACGTAAAAAGTAGCAGCACCAACATGACGAGCCAGGTGATGCATGTGTACTGGGTATGGCAGCTGAAGTCAAAAAAGCTCCAACATTTGTTCATCCTGCTCCCAGATAATATGGTAAGAACGGAGGCAACAAGAAATTGTCAAAGATAATGAGCAAACTGGAAGGAATTGGAGCACCTGCAGGATTTGCCACTGAATAAATCAATCAGAAAATCCCAGAAGCTAAGCAAATAGCCTTTGATGGTATCAAAGAAACCCAAATCGTGGTCATTTGATGAACCGATTATCTACAGATGAAGGCAAGAAGCATCAGGGTTTTTGCGATAAAATGAATGATTTAATTGTTCAGGGCACACACAAAGCTTTCTCAATGCAGAGAAGAATATTGTGGCTGAATTGCTTATTCATACATAATAGTAATTTCATGCGACATGATTGTACAAGCATTTATAGTTTCTATTCTAGCCAAAGGAGCATACAGGTCGACAAAAAAATTTTCCGACAATTGAAATTGCTTTGAAAATCTGAAACAGTTTCTATGAGCATACAAACAAAACTAATGAATTCTAGCAGAATCATTAGGAAAAAAAACAAACTTTTCCGAACCTGTGTTCCATTATCAAGAACTGTAGCCATAGTAGAAAAAAGGCATTCTTGTCTGTCAAGTTCACTAAAATCTGACGCCTTCAGAATAGCTGAAATAGAGTATAGTGGCATCCGATATTAAGTCTCTAACACAATAACATTGTCAACACAACTGATGCTAAGCTGTACTGCAATTTTGAGCCCACCTGTACATTGATACTTTGCTGCTTTATCTGTAGATGCGCGCAAGTAAAATAAACGGGTACTTGCTTCATCCGGTTTCAGGACATAGTACTGCTCCTGAAAATCAGTAATGCAAACTTCAGGAGACTGACTCCAGTGAGAAGATAAACGGAGCAGGGAACTTGCTGATTGATAATAAGAAATAAGATGAGGCATAAAATTTGATATAGTAGGAATAAAATGTCCAGAAAATTCCTCTTAAAAAGAACATGAACTGTGCAGAGTGCAGACTAGTCAGGTAGCTGACTGATTGCATATTGAATGTATATTTACTACATTGACGACATATAAAATCTTACGAAAACAGGTATATATGTAAAATTTGGAGTAAACCAAAGTGGCACAAGTATGGCAACGGAAATGTGTACAGAAGTGCCAAACATGCACCCATGCAGACGAAAGTAAACATTACCTCCACAAAACTGATTCCACTTAAGCAGTTAAACTGCAAAAAGGAGCAAACCACTGGTTAAATTTCAACAAAATCAAAGTCGGGGTTTGCAGTCAAGCTCATCTGCTACTTTGATCTCGGATAACACAGAAGACACAAAAGTTCACACTCCAGTTGGCAAGTGAAGCAAGGTGCAAAATTTCTAACAGATGCATACCGTCAAGGTATACGAAGCCTCCAGTTTACCAATATTCTTAGTTGTGACCTTTGCAGTGCCATATTGACTTAAGGCTTCAAATGTTGGAACACTAATGTTGGTTATCTTCCCTGGGCTCCTGATGTGCAAGTACAATATATTAGACATTCTCCTAAATTAAAGAACATAAAAATGTAAAGAGCGGGACTTGATAAGAAACCTAGAGTACCAACGTTTGTTTCCCCTACCGTTTGTGAAACATGGCATAGATTTAAAGGGGCACTTGTTATTTGGATAGCATCTACTTTTAATAATAGGGCCATGGTCAACAAATATAGATATGGCTGTAATATCTAAATGGAAATGAGTATGAACACCTGATAAATATAAATCTGTCTGTACTTGCTAATTTGAAATGAGTGGGGCCATGGTCAACTGATTACCTCTGATACATGTATTCTATGTCATCAGCACTCAGCTCTATCCGTAAATTGCTATTACGAACTTCTGTCACTCCAATAGAAAAGGTATGAACAGTTGCATTCTGTGTAGGAGGTGTGTCAAAAACTGGACCCAACGTTAGCAAATGAGAACAAGATAGGAAAAGAGATGGAAACATTACTGGATGTTGATTGATCCTCTGAAACCTTCCCTGCACAACATATTGGGGCTGTTGTCTCCTGTTTATCCGATTTTTGTCAGACTGAAACATATGGGAGACAGTTTTCAAAGACTTGGTGCATAATAGGAGTAATTCATTGCAAAGAGTAGATAGTGGTTAGTCGCAAAAAAAAAATCAGATAGTGGTTTAATAAATAGGCACCTAACACTCGCTCTTTTATGGTGATCTCAGTGCTATAATATGAAATTAATGACAAAAAATCTGAATTTAAACTGAATTTAAAATATGATTCAGGATGGAGAGAGAGAGAGAGAGTGCAGTGTGGTCCAGTTGCTATATTGAATCTGCCCTAACCAGTAATAACCAATAAAGGTAATAGTTATCTTTGCTGCTCTTTAAAGGATTGATGCACAATTTCCCATCCTAGTGCAGGAAAAAAGGGAAAATTCCAGGGGCTGTTAACAATACCTCCAAAAAGGTCGATAGCTGATTGTACAAACAGCTCCCAAATGCCGATGCACAGAAGTTAGGTTGGTTTTGGAAAGCCTGATAACCAACACCAATCTTGTCACATTCGATACCTTCTGTAAAACGAACTCTCTCCAACAGCATCCACTTGCTATATTCAGCACCAAGGTTTTGTGGCTCACCACTACCAGCACCCTTCAATGTAACACATCAAAAAATGTTTTCAAGTCACATAATAGAACATTGCAAATACATTGATACAGTCAGGGTGTCTATTGTAATTTGGTGATGCACCTTCCTAGGGGTCACAAGATAGAAGTTCTCAAATGTTGGGATGCTGGTATAACCACTAAAATCACCAATAAGATTCACTCTCAGAAAATTGTCTTTAGAAACAACAGTTCTATTCTCCGGACCAACAACAACCTCCTGCAGTGCAATTGGGGAAAGATATAAAAAACACTTCTGAAGTCAGTGACATAACAAAAAATCTACTGCAGATTAGGAGTAAAACCCCTTTAAAACAAACTTCGGTTTTATAAGTAAACACCAAAATTCAGAATTTAGTTTCTAGACTAGAAAGAAAAACGATCTCAAAATAAACAAATAAGTATAAGCGTAGTAAGGTTGTGGAATTTTCTAAGCACAGTTCATGGGTATGTATGCTTAACCAAGCAAGAAACTGGCATTAGTAATTTGATAATTTATGCCCTAGTCCTCACGTGATACTAGTTGGAACTCTAATGCAGAATTTCAAATCCTACCGATACAGATGAACCTTTCTTAACTTGTACCCTGATGTTGAACCCAAGTAATCTTTTTCCAATTCCAAAAACATGGAACCTGTTTGTCAGAAAATAAAGGAATATCAATACACATGTTTATTATTAGTATAATTGTATAGCCTATTGTCGTACCACACTACCACAGTAACTTGTATTGTATCACAAGATGTATATACATGGCTATATATATGTGTGTGAAAGGAACCCCCCACAATGGGTGTGTGGTGTTGCCCCACATCATTGTCCCCGTTTATTTTACATTACATTTATTCAAACTGGACCTGAACAATTAATCGAGGATACCCTAAAGTAGTAGAAGAGTATATAAGCTTATTTTACATTACAATTATTCAAACTGGACCTGAACAATTAATCGAAAATACCCCAAAGTTGTAGAAGAGTGTAAGTTTGAAACGAGAAAGTATTCCCTACTTTAACAAATAAATAATATCATGCCTAATCAACATAACAAACTATATATTGTGTATCTAATATTGGAGCCATAGTCATGTTCAGAAATTTTACAGTCAAGTCATTAAGTCATAGCAAAGACATGAACATTTATTTCAGTTAACTCAGTTTATTGAGTGAAGGAATTATTAATACAATATAAACAACAGAGGTACATCACCAACAGTACGTACCAGTCACCTGGAAATCGTAGACAGTGAGCTGTATTAGCTTTTCCTTTGAAAATTTTATCAACTATAAATTAGATTGTGTGAAAGAGGTGTTAGGTCATGTACTAAAATAACAAGAAGGTAAACATTATTTCTGAACTTACAAACGTTTCCACAAGATGAAGGTACACGGCGGTTAGGACCACAGGGACAGCAAATAGGCTAGTGCAAGCCAAAGTAAAGGAAAACATGAGAATCACAAGGAGATTATAAATTATACAAGATATATAAGTAAAAACAAAAACAAAGGAATGTCCATCTATGTGCCTTGTTTTGGTTAATGCTAGCATGTCTCCCGCACTTTGCTGCTGGGTCACTTAAATAATGCCTACTGCCAAATCAATAATTCTCAACGTTTATAATTTCTAGTCGAGAAAGACTTACCTTTTTTCATGAAAAGATGTATTACATTTTAACTAAGCACTACCTCTTCAATCAATATGTAGCTAAAAAAAAAACCTGAGGTGTGTGTGGTGTGGTGTATGTGTTGGCTATTTGAGCCTTTCTTTTCCCTATCTTAATGCAATGATACGCAGCTCTCCTGCGTATTTCAAAAAAAATGTAGATAAATAACATCTCTTAAATATTTAAGATCTGTTACTGATAGTTGATATATCTATTTTGAATTCGACCGAGTATCAAGGGCCAATATTTTAGAAGTGACACTGAGCACATCAGCACATGGCATAGAGTGGATGTTAAACTAGGAGCCGATTTCTTATTAAAGAAAACTCAATCAATGCAGAATAGGAGGTTAAATACTATCATTACTATATACTGAGAAAATACAAAGCATATGGGTAAAATTGTCCTCACCTCTGAGTGCTCAATTATAGAACCGTTTTGATACCATAACCTGGCCATAATCATAGAAAAAAACAACATTGGCATATAAACAGAATTGGGAATGCAAAGTAAATTTAAAGAGTCTACAAAAAAAACTCACAGATATGACCCATGCATGAATACAAGGATCTACCGGAAGGCTTGCATTTTTTAAAACAAAATGAGCATTGACTTCCGAAATTTCTAAGAAATTTTGCTAAATATAAAAGAAATGGGGTTGCCGATATATATCTACTGAACTCCATTCTAAATTATAGGTTTTTTGACTTTTCTAGATATATCGAGGGAGTAATTGAAAAAAAAAAGAATAAATACGAATTGCGATATACCATACCTTTCACAAGCTCCAACAACATCAGCACCAGCATCTGGTTCACATTTGCGTGTCTCAACAAACTGTTCCTCAGGTTTGTAAGCAACATCCTGAAGAGACAAACAAAGAAGAATGGATCGAGTAATATAGTTGAATACACTGGTCCAAGAAATATTAAAAAAAACTGAGCCATCTGAACCAAAACTGCCGAGCAAACACACATGAAAATTTCACACAAATGGACCGTTATCACAAGTTCACAACCAAAGGCACGATCAACATGTAGGTTTCCTGAAACAGGCCAAGTGATAGCAAAGCACATCCAATGGGTATCAGAACCTTCCGGCTTCCAGAGATTCTCTAATCCCACTCCCAACCCGGTATCACGTCAAATCTTTCTGAACGTGAGCCTACTACAAAACCATCACACAATTCTCGAACCAACACGTCAAATGATTGCTGGAACAGCCACAGATTGAGAAAATCGTTAAGAGCTTGCCATTAGTATGTTCTGCTCAAACGCCACAACTAAATGAAAAGACCCATTCCCCTAATTAATCCAAAACCTATCGACACACAGAACTGTGCAACTTCCACGTTGTGTAAAGGTACAAGGATGCATCGGAGTAAATGGATTATATGATCAAAGGCCACATACAAAACAGCAACGTTGTCATCAGAAGAGAGCACGATCGAGCAAATGGTTTTTACCCTGATGTAGTTGAGGGCGTAGAGCGCGTACACGGCGCCCTTGTTGACGGTAATGACAGGGGGATTTCTTATGGTCTTCGTTTGCTCCGTGTCGTTCACGTGCGCGACCTGCGCGACCAGCGACGCCTCCCCACCGCTCTGCACCCAAGACACACACACGCACACGGCACGCCGGCGCAGCCGCCGTCACTCAGAACGCACATACAATTCGAATGCGGCGGGAATGCCGGGTGTGGAAGAGGGAGTAGAGGCGCTTACGGATTCGCTGGGGACGGCCATGTCGACGACGACCTTTCTGTCGCAGGAGAGGCGGCCCCCCGCGCCCGAGTCGTCAACGCAGCTCTCCAGGAGGGACTTGGCGAGGACCTCCGCGCCGCCTGCGCTGCCGGCCGCGAGGAGCACGAGGAAGAGGACGGTGAGGACGGCGGGGAGAGGGGAGCGAGGAGGAGCCATGGAGGTTGCCGCCGGCGAAGAAGCGTTGCGCGGAGCGGAGGGGTCAGGAGCGGGCTGCGGATTCTGCAACTGCTAGTGGAAAAAAAAAAGCAACTTCGGCGCTTTGGCTTTGGAAACGAGCGCACCGGCGGGTAACCGTTTCTGTGGACTGTGGAGTGAACTTCTCTTTTTTTGGGACGCGAGTTTGTGGCACAATTTGGGCCTTGCCGGACTGTACCTCCAGTCATGGAAGGCCCTGTTTAACAAAATTTTTTGCAAAATAGACATTATAGTTTTTTTATTTATATTTGATAAATATTGTCTAATTATAAACTAATAACTAAGCTTAAAAAATTTATCTCATAAATTAGAGGCAAACTATATAATTAGTTATTTCCAACTTACATTTAATATTCTATACATATGCCGCAAAATTTAATGTAATAGCTAAAAACTTTCAAAAAATTTCTCAGAACTAAACAAGGCCTAAGGTACGTTAAAAATTTTTGTTTCGGCTGAAGTCAAAAATATCTTTACAGTATTTCTTTTGTGACATAAAAATTCTAATATTTTTCTTCAGGATTGGCGTGTCTCAAAGTTCTAATTATTTTTATAATTCATTCAAAAATTAGATGAGATATAGTAGAGTAAATACAAGAAAACTACATAGTAGAGCTACAGATATACTTACATGCTTATTTTTGTGTGGTGTCGGTCCAAATATAGGTCAAACTGTGAGGTGGGCATGTAACTTATTATGTCAAGATTCTAGGCTCAACACGGCTCATAATATTCATGTCGTGCCGTCTTTTGGACTATGCCATGACATCGCCCTGAAATGGCACGATGAAGTCCCAACTTTAGTGACGGGCATGTGGCTTTCATTTTTTTCCGGGCCAACGTGGACATTTGGATGGATGCTTGCCATAGCTTGCAGCGTCGTTGGTCATGATGGTGCAGTTTCGGGTTTTATAGTTTAGAGGGGTTTATAGTTAACCCTTCCTATGCCACGGGTTATATAGACTTTTTTACTATTGTTTGTTGATTCAAATTCAATGTCATGCCAGCACTCACACAATAATATGCCGCATTAGTGAAATCACCTTCAAAAACGTCTCAAGAGTTATTAAATAGGTTTTTAATAATTTAAGAGGTAGAATATCTTATTTGTAGGAGATGAATTAAAGTAGACAATCACTGATAGTTCTAATAGCTTAAGTTGATGTGATAGAAGAGGTGGGAAATTCATTTATACTTCAACACTTCCCCTCATATAGAGACTTCCTCAGATCTTTGATGTGGGATAGGAGCGAGCAAAAGTATTTTATTTAATTGCGCTAGAAGGATTTGAAGTTGAGATTTTTGGCTTTAGTATCGTATATTGAGTGTGTCGTCTACACTCTATGTTAGCGGAGGAGCGGACGAAGACAACAGACCTTTTTGGCTGGTGCCATAGTTCGCTATGTTTCATCTTCGATAAATTGTGGCGCCATATAAAGTGTGGTGGCAAAATCGAAACCACACTTGTGGCAAAGTTTGACAAAAAAAAAAGTCTCACAATAGTCGAAAATATTGGAACAATCTTTGGTAACGAATCAAAGAGGCCCAGATATTGGTTGTAGTGGCGAAAATCTGAACTTAGAGAAAGGTTCAATCTTTCGAAATTAACTTTCAAATTTCGTCAAACGATCGGTTTCAACCAAATTTCCTTAGCAGAACTCGTTTGATCAGATGGATAATGAAGGCTGAAGACCTGAGTAAATAAAACTAAGGAAAGCTGCTAAAAAAATGTTAAAAAAGTTGACGACTAAAGCGCCGTCCGTGGGGATCGAACCCACGACCACGTGGTTAAAAGCCACGCGCTCTACCACTGAGCTAGGACGGCTCGTCTGTTGCTTTTAAAATGTTTCTCATTTTTATTATGAGAACACCGCGCTACAAGTACCGGTCAGCGAAATAATAGACACTGACATTCTAAACAACAATTTTGAACAGGTATCAAGCTCGAGTTATAAACATACAACCGTCAACAAAACAGTTTACAAAGACCAGGAAACTCCAACCCAGCAAAGAACAAAGAACTTGTTCATATCTACAGACAAACAAACATAAAAAATGGTCTTCTGAATCTGAATACTACATGTTTCGCCGGAGAGTGTAACAGAAAACTGAGGTGTCTAGGTGTTGCACTTCCACTTAGATGTTGGCACGCAGTTCAGGTAGTGGCACCAGTGGCAGCCATCGTTCCCATTCTTCCCTTTGAAAAGCATCACCAGTGAAACCACAAACCTGCACCACAAGAAGTTTGACATCAGTACCATTCCAAGCTTTCACAAAAACAAGTAACATCTTAGTAGCTCGTCCAAAATTGAGCATTAGTCCAGAATGACGAATCTTTGCAGCAACATTTTCTGCAATATATGTTTAAACACGTAAAGACATGTCTACAACAAATATACTGAAAAGGTCTGATGGATTTACTTACCCAACTAACAGCAAGACGAGTGCCACAACCCACAAAATATACTGGTACGCTTTGTACTTGGGAGGTTGGTTAGTCTGTGGCAACTCATGGCGCTCCATCCAGCTAAATTGAGGCCTTGCCAACAGAACAAAACCCAAGAGGAAACCCGTCGCGAAGCCACCAATGTGAGCAAAGTTGTCAGCGTGAGGTAATATCCCAATAGCTAAGTTGAGTGCAACAATAAACAGGAGTGTTATTATAGCTGCTGCCTGCAATAGAAAATTAAGTAGATGAGCTAAACGATTATCATGCAGCTGGATAAAATAAAATGTATATTTTCTCTATTGCTTGTACTGGCCTTGTTGGAGTATATAGTCCAGTTCATGAGTAGCTCAGAAAGCATGGACCCAAGCAGGCCAAATAAAGCTCCAGAAGCACCAACAGAGATGTAATTGTTCCGTAGGAAGAGTGCAGACAACACGCTGCCACCAAAACCAGACAGTAGGTATATGGCACCAATGCGGACTTGCAAGCAGGAAAAACAGTGTCAGTGAAATGACCATGAAGGACGAATGATTGGAAACTGAAAATCAATGGTTGGAACGATGTTGGTGTACGATGATTTTTTTTTAAAAAAAAAACTTACCAAATCCAAATTGCTGCTCAAGGCGGATTCCAATAAACAGCAAACTTAGCATGTTCACAACCAAATGGATTAGGCCAGCATGGAGCCAAATGCAGCTAATAAGGCGCCACCCTTGGTTTTGATGAACAATTTTATTCCAGTCAAGAGCTCCCATTTTCTCCAAACTGGCAAATAAAAAAAAGTGTTAATACAATCATCCCATATATCTTGCCCTATCTTACATGGGCAGTGTAATGTAGATGAAATTCACAAGGACAAAACACAAAAGCCTCATGGCTACTTCGCAGCAATCCCAGTACACAAGGGCCTTGTTTACTTCCACCCAAAAACCCAAAAATTTTTATGATTCCCTGTCACATCGAATCTTTAGACGCATGCATGGAGTATTCAATATAGACGAAAATAAAAACTAATTACACAGTTTGGTCGAAATTGACAAGACGAATCTTTTGAGCCAAGTTAGTCTATAGCTAGACAATAATTATCACAAACAAATGAAAGTGTTAGTGTCGCAAAAAAAAATTTCCTTCGGAAACTAAACAAGGCCAAGTTACACTAAAAAAATAAGCATACATGCAAGTACAGCCAAAACAGGCAACTCCAGGGAGTGTTATTCTCAGCACATGTTCTGCAAAGGCCAAAAGTAAAACTGAGGCCCTTACACAAGTCAAACTAATCCCATGATTCCATCTACAATAGAACATGAAAGATAATAGTACTATATTACAGGATACTGCGCCTGCTACATAGCCTCCGACAGAAGTGTCAAAACTTAAAAGCATCCATCAATAATTCATTACTAATAGCCTCTGTGATTTTGGTATCAAAGGACTCCAAATAGATAACATCTAGGCAATTCATTGTGTTCATCTATCGAGTTGATTGGACAAATAAATCGAAATTTCAAGATTCTAGGAGAACAGTTGAAGGTAGGCGCGACGGATATCTGAATGCAGTCACATCGAGAACTCCCCTGCCTCGTGGACTTCAATAATAAATAATTAAAAGGTGAAAAGGACTTAACTCAAGGAATAAGGCAATTTAAGCTTTAGACTTTATAAGCAAAAGATCTTAAGTCTACAATCCTTCCAGACCACAATCTTCGAACGGCAACAGAAATGGCGAAAGGTTTCCTCCCACTAAAACTTCACCCCCAACAAAATTGCCTTCTCTTACCACAAAGCGTGAGCTTTAAACCCTCGAAACCACCCAAACAAGATGCAAAATTTGCTCAGAAACTAGCTGCAAAGATGGTAAATTCTCAAGTTTCCGCTACTGGTACCATCCCTATCGAACCGCAAGGTCCCAAACGCGAAATAAATCCATCCCCCCCCCCACCCAATTCCACCTGAAGCACACCGAAATCACTCTAATTGGGGGGGGGGGGGGGGGGGGGGATTCTTTATTTGGTGGACGACCCCCCCCCAACGGAAAAAAAACACAAAACGTTAGCGCAGACACACTCAGG
>Ga0182004_10000457_pt1 | contig 24651 bp, 21 predicted proteins | sample Sormic07211540_1_FD_120479 | JGI IMG/M metagenome (GOLD analysis project Ga0182004, IMG submission 120479) | Endophyte microbial communities from Sorghum bicolor roots, Mead, Nebraska, USA - 072115-40_1 MetaG | ecosystem: Host-associated > Plants > Roots > Unclassified | place: USA: Nebraska...
GGGGGGGTGGGGGGGGGGGGGGGGGGGGGGGGGGGGGGGGGGGGGGGGGGGGGGGGGGGGGGGGCGGGGGGGGGAGGGGGGGGGAATTACCAGGATGTCGAGGCCGCCGACGGCGTCGCGGATCCAGGCGGCGAACTCGGAGACGGAGGCGGGGTCGGAGACGTCGAGCCTGCGGAAGACGACGGCGAGCCCGCGCGCGAGGAGCGGCGCGGCGGCGGCCTCGCCGCGCTCGCCGTCACGCGCGGTGAGCACCACGGTGAGGCCGTGCTCGGCCAGGCGCGCGGCGAGCGCGTGGCCGATGCCACGGTTCGCGCCGGTCACCACGGCCACCGTCTCCCTCGACCACCAAACCCCCTCCTTGGTGCCCGAGTAGTCCATCGCCACCGCAGAGCTCGGGCGCCCGCTGACCTGCAGGGCTGCACTGCAGTTGAGGAGGAGACGATCGAGGCGGTCGGGGGTCGACGGGGAGTATAGTATGGGGGTGGCGCCAGCCGGTAGCGGGAGGTGGAGACCGTGCGGGGCAGAGACGCAGGTATTTATACACGCGCGCGGCGCTGGCGCAGTGGCGCCTTCGAGTCAGACCTTAGCGCTCAGCGGACAGCGGGGACGGAACGGGCCACTGGGCACTGGCTGCAACTGCAACCGGCAGCAGGCAGCCGCAGGCCGGCCGCAGCCTACAGGACTCGGACTTGAACGGCCACTGGCTGCAACAGGACTTGGGCTTGAGAGGGGGCCTCGGCTCAGACTAGTCGAGCGCTTCTCTCTCGCAAAAAAAAGAAAAAAAAAAGACTAGGCGACCGGTTCAGACTCGAGAGCACATGAGTTGCACATGCCGCGCGCGTACCTGCTCCGGCACCCTTCTTGTTTATTGCCGAACACAAGCGCTGGATTATTCAACATTTGGATCCGTAGGTCGTATCGTGTGTACGCCCGCGGCGCGCGCCAGCTACGCAGTACGCCGATGAGCTCATCCGCTGCCTGCCCCGGCTGCTAACAAAACTAAGGCATGGACACGGTGGTTCCGGGTGCCGAGATTTGGCTTTTCATGAAAAGATTTTTTTGTTACTGTAACATATATATGTGTAGCTATAGCAATTAATGTTTAGGCCTTATTTAGTTCCGAAAAAATTTGAGAAATCGACACTTTAGCACTTTCGTTTGTATTTGATAAATATTGTCTAATTATGGACTAACTAGGCTCAAAAGATTCGTCTCGTCAATTCCGACCAAACTGTGCAATTAGTTTTTATATTTTCGTCTATATTTAATACTCCATGCATACATCTAAAGATTTGATGTGATGGAGAATGTGAAAAATTTTGTAAAATTTTCTGGAACTAAACAAGGCCTTAATTATGAATTAATTAGGTTTAAAAGATTCGTCTTGCAAAATACATATAAATTGTACAATTTATTATTTTTTATTTATATTTAATGCTCTAGTACATATGTCTAAACATCGATGGGATGAGACGAGAAGTTTTTTGACAAAAACTAAACAAGGGTGACGACAAGAGTTCAATGGGACGGTGTGTGACATGCATCTTACATCTATGGTTGGATTCTGGTGGGTTATAGAAGCTAGCTTTCAAAAATTATCGGAAATTCCAAACATCCATAGCTTTTGTTGGATTTATACAATCTAGAGCTAGCGTCCTGGAGTTAGGAAGCTGATCCAACACTTTTTTTTTTCAATTTCTAGACATCAAAAGATATTTATGCCTCTCACTGTTTTCTCTCACCACGATGGGTTCGTTCACTTCTATTTACCGTTGTAACAACCATAGTTGCACAAGTTGCTGCTACACCGTTCTAAATTTGCAGCCACAGCCAGAGCGGTGGCAATAGTCGTTGTACCGAACATTCCCAACTTTCCTCCATAGGGCACCTTATCTCTTTTTTTAAGCTACGATCCAAACAACCTATTAATTCAGTTTTATTATATAATCTAGCTTTTAGCAATATACTGTAGCTTGTAAAAGTCAGGTTTCACAATCCATGGGTATCTAAATAAAGACCTTCAACTAGAGGGTCAACCAACGCGGTTCACATGCCAATTCATAGTGGTTTTATCAATCAGTGCCCCATCCCAAGTCAGGGGATAGAAATACCAAAACAAATGGTGGTCATATCTGACCAAGTATAATTATGATATAAGCATAACGTAAAAGAGAGCATAGATTTATGTTGAGGTGAAGGAAATGTAAGAAAAGTGAGTTGTAAACATGAAGCCATCGTTGAACAATCCCAGCAATCCCTATAATTGTCAAATCATGTAAACACGTTTTCTTTGGATGGTTCCTTTGAAATAATTTGCTGTCCAATCATATGTTTTCTATCTTCTATTATCTACTTATTATTTCTCTTTATATCTTGGTTTCTGTGTAGATAAAAAGCTTTTTGTCTAAATTATTCCCCATCTCTTTTCTTTAATTCCAATGGCACATTATCATTTTGATTAGTTGGCACCCTAATTAATGAAAATAGAATTATCTTAGTTTTTTGGTTGGGATTGAGAGTGACCTTATGAGGGTGTTTGGGGCTGTTCCGCTTCAAGTTTTTGGCCAAACTGTTTCCGCTCCACATACTCTGTTCGATGAAAAATGGAGGTGTGAAAAGAGGTGCTCTATAAACTCTATTTTTTCGTAGAACAATCCTAAACACCTCAAGAAACTTCAAGAAACTTTATAAAAAAACAAAGTGAGTCATATATTAATAGTAATACGATATATGATAGTCAACTCCATATAGATGTGCTATGAGAAGACCGTAAATGAAATAGCAACAATATACAGTAGTTTCCTTTGTTATTATCCATGTTATCGTATATGAAAACGATTTCAGCGAGCGTGCGTGGAGATGCTCCTATCTGCCCTGACTGAAATAATGGCTGCTTGTGGCCTGTGACATTGGATAGTATCGTGAGAGGATCTAATCATGTGCTAATCGTTTCGTGTCTCCTACTACATCACAGAGAGTCGCCGGGCCGAGTCCCAGTCCAACGCCGCCCGCCACGCAGCCATTGTTTTCCTCGTACGCAGGACGGCATGACACACACACCCGACTCCTGTCCTGCACGACTTCTAGCTAGTTATTACACCGTACCACATCTTGACTGGTAGTATGTCACGTTTCTAGATGGAGGAGAAATTTATTATGTCTACCATAATAACCAGATCCCTTTTTACCTCCAAAAAGTTCGTCTCCAAGACGACCTTTATCTCGTGACGCTTTTGATCTTAGACAACTGAACTCTACACCTCATAGGTGGTTAGGCGCCTACGACCGGTGACCACCTCCTCCGCTCCAGTGACTCAAAGCGAGCGAGCTAACCACTAGGGCACAGTAGTTAATCTCGCTTTGATCGGCACAAGTGCGGTTCACCGTCACTTGCCAGCAGTATAGGACGTTAGGTGGCCACTATTCTGTAACACGTATTTTCCCTATCGACTAGTAGCTCTGCACTACTGGCCGTCGAGGGTGGACGGAGGTGGCAATAGTTTAGTGACGACACCGACCATGTGTTTGGCGATCTTGGCATACAAAAAACACAAAATACGCCTATCGTGGAGCAGCTCAACAACACCTGACCTGACCTGATCAGCCCATCAGCTGAAAAAAAAGCCTTTGCCTAACCAGGCACAACTTTCTGCTTGTGTCAAGAACCACCAGTTTGTGAGAGACTTTGAGGGGCTCCTCCGGTTCCTGCCGGCTGCCGTTGCCAAGTCCCCGTCGTCCCCGTACCGGGAACTGGAGGCCTGGCATGCATCTGGCAAGTGGCTGCTCCATCAGTTGCCGGTTTCAGCGGGGGACACTTTGCGGGTCGTTGATGTGTGCGTGTGATCGATCCGGTTAGCTTCCGTTCCTTTCATCTTCAGGTCTGAAATGGGACGCCTGAAGGCGACCGCGCGCGTTCAGTGATCCCAAACAGGTCGTGGTCTCGGCCTTCTCGGGTCGGGCGTGCCGCCTGTGGCTCAGTGGCTGGGTGCCATCTCCGAGCTCCAGAGACCAGAGCAGCTCAAGGTTAGTGGCCCGGCCACTTGGCGTCATGCCCGGCACGGAACCCGTAGATCGTCAAAGCTGGCATAATTGGGGCCAAATTTCCTCGACGAAGCGCGTCGAAATCAGCGGAATTTTCAGCGCAGTCTCATTAAAATTAGCCTCCTCTTGCTTTCAGACCGCTAATTAATGAAAGGCTGAATTATTTGCTTCCGTAAAAGAGGAAACTTCGGCTCGGAGGGAAACTTTGCCTCGTCGTCACGTCAAGAAGCGGATAGAGAGTTATCCAAGCCATGGGCAAGGTCATCGGTGTCCAAGTGCCACCGCAGAAAAAGTGTTGTACTCTGGTCTTTACCTCGACTGAAGGGCAGGGGCAGCCGAATGCCCACACACCCGCACGGGAATACTGAGCCTTGTCACTGTCAAGACGTTAATCATGATAGTTCCGTGCTTAGCTGTTGTGTTTGTTTGTTCTGTATTGAAAAACTGATTTTTGCTGATTCCGATGCTGTCTTTATCAAGGAGCAAAAATTCGAATGTTTCCAAGTACAGGACACAGCCCGAACGGCCGAACATCACATATGCCACTCAAATATCTTTTCTCGACAGAAACTCAGGCTCCATGTGCAGCTGAACTACTCGTTCTTTTTGTCCAGATCTCGTCAGAAATTCAGTCTACCCGATCACATACAGGTGACTGGACTGCAATTTCACATACATAATACTGAGCCTTGTCACCGTCAAGACGTTAATCATGACCAGTGAGTGATTACTCCGATTTGTTGCTGATCGATTTACCAGTGTTTGTTTGCTCCTGATTGAAAAAAGAAATGTTTTTGAGAAAAGAGGGTTCGAGCATACGAGTTCGAATGTTTGGGAGCTCACTGAAATATAGGGCGGGCTCCTTTCTCCGCCCAAATTTCTGGTTTTTTGTGTGCCACATTTAAAATGGTGGGTTCAAACTGACATTTCATATCATTACCAAGTTACAGGACGCAGCCCGAACGGCCGAACAAGGTCATATCTTCTCTCGATAGAAATTCAGGCTCAACGTGCAGCAGAAGTTCAGATCTCGTCAGAAATTCAGATCGCAAGAGAGGGAGGTGATTGGACTGGAATTTCACATACATAAATAATTATATGATATTGATAGCATTTCAAATATGACATCACAGAGCCCACATTATAATAAACCAATAAACGAATCACGACATCCCATCCCATTCCCATCCCCACACACACATAGTTCTATCAGTAGAACAACACTCGACGCTTGATTTCCCTTGCAAGAACCCATGGTTCTCAGTTCAATTTCTTGCAGCGAAGGCCGATGACACACACACCAGTCTTCAGACCTGGAAGGGCCAGGGCCAGGTGCCGGCGCTGCCGTCCTCGCCGCCGACCTTGGCGCTGCGGCGCATGGGGTTGCCGCCGCACTCCCTGTCGACGTAGACGTAGTACCTGAGCACGAAGGCGAGCGCGAGCGCGACCCACTCGAGGCAGAAGATGGCGACGCCGAGGCCGCCGACCATGCGGAGGATGACGGCGCCGTCCTCCTCGCGGACGTACGACTTGAGCCCGTCGGAGAGGAACTCCGCGGTGCGGGAGAAGGCGAGCACGGCGGCGGCGCCCTGCAGGATGGACACCACGACGGTGGCGGACATGTGGACGGTGTAGCAGCGGCCCCGCGGCGGGTCGGGCGCCGCGATGACGGCGCACCCGGCCACGGCGGCCGCCACGGTCAGCGCGTGGAGCAGGATCAGGAGGAAGCCGTCCACGGACGGAACGAGGCGCAGCGACAGCGTGAGGAAGCCGCACCCGGAGGCGCACCCCAGGATGAGGTAGTTGGAGACGAGGAACGCGCGGCGCGCGCGGCGGTGCTGCGGGGACGCCGAGTCCCTCGCCGGGGGCGCGATCACCGAGAGGCCGCCCATGTTGGTGCCGGGATAGGAGCGTGCGAGGCGAGGGAGAGGGATGTGAGACGCGCGTCGCGTGGGGGCTTGCCGGCGCGATCTAGGAGAGGAGAGTGGAGTGAGGTGAGGAGGAACGGCGTGGCGGAGAGGTTTAAATGGTGGTTGGGGCATTGGATTCGAGTCATTCGACCGTTTGAGGAGGGAGACGGGGGGACGAGGGCGACCGGGCAAAGGCGACGCGCGCAACGGCTAGTTTGGAAAGCCAGGGACTAGCTGGCCGTTGGAGGCCCGCGGCTGGGCTGGCTTTTGTCGTGGCGTGGATTGGGGTGCGCTGGGCCCGCGTGTCGGTCGCGACGCCCACGTAGCAGGGATCTTCCCGTTGCTTCCTATACCGACAGCTTCTCGTGGGCCCGGTTCGAAATTTGGAAAAGATGCTTCTCGTGTCTATTCGTTTTGCCAGTTGAATTCAATTCTCTCCTCGTATGCTATACAGGGAAAAAAAATTAGCCACTTCATACCCCGCTGCATTCAATTCTCTCCTCGTATATGTACGTGCTGACAGCACTTCACTAGCCTTGTGATGAAACAAAGCTCAGAATTTGATCCTAGATCCCTCCTGCTTTGATATCATGCAGCAGCCACTGTTTACAGACCATCAACTATGAAGATGGTCTCCGATTGCACAATCGTATATTGGGGATCCGAGCAAAACAAAGCGTTACATTGTTATGTATCTACTGCGAGAAACTGTTTTAATATTTTTTCTAAAAGAAAATACTTTTAGTTCCATCAGTGAAAAAGACTTGTGCAACCTATCAGTATTTGCCTAAAAAGCCTAAACAGTAAACGGTGGCGAGCGGCTCTATTTAGGAGGCAACTGGAAATTAAACAACTGACAGTTTAAACGGTAAAAAAAAGGAAAAAAATGTTTTTTTGATGAAATCGACATGAACGAAAAGCTTCCACATAATATATTAACTATAGACCAGAAGTTACACTGCCGGTGAAGGGCAATAGCCTCGCAAGATGAGGCATGTAAAGAAGATTACATCACAAAGTGAAAGGGAGAGGGGATGTTACATTTGGAACATTTGACACCAGATCGTAGTAACAGGTTTAAGCCTCAGAGGCAATCTGCATCTCCATGTTGTGGCAGCATCTTCGCGTGCTAGTAGCAGACACGAGAGACTAGGTTGCTCATGGCAGAAGATCAATTCATTCTTGTGCTTCTAGAGTTTCCAATGGCACAAAAGTAGGAACGTAGAGATGATGGCAGACGACATGGAAGCTGAGTTCCAAAGCTCGATAGCGGGGCGACATGGATTTGTTTCAGTGCCAACACAACTCTAGAACCTAGCTGCAAAGGGGCAACACCCTATTTGTTTGAACTTATCAGGGCTACGTTTCAGCCATGAAACAATATTTTCTTTCACAACACCAGAGTCGGGGTATCTATGGTTTCCTCCTCTTCTAGACATAATTCACGACAAGGGTTGTTGACGATGTTTTTCCGCAAGAGATTGTCAATGCTTTGTATTCTCCCTTGTACTAATAGTCATCCAAAGAATTTCACTCTTGGGGAGGGGCGAGGCGTAGTTTTGCCACACAAATTTGTGCATATCCCCTTGCTGTTCTTTTTGGACCGACATCCTATACACTGATCCGGACAATGATTTAGCTTGTGTGAGCCGTCCTTAGAGTTGCAGTTGTGCTGATGTGATTGAGGGAGCAATTGGACACCTGGAGTTTACATTCAAGCGCCTGCAATTCTTCTTCTGCAACCCGAGAGAGGCACGGTTGGGGTCCTGATCGGATCCCCCTCTCCATGAGAGTAGCCCCAACGCTCCATGTGGCCTCATTTGTCCATATAGGCCTTGTTTAGTTTCAAAAATTTTTGCAAAATAGTCACTGTAGCATTTTCGTTTGTATTTGACAAATATTGTCCAATCATACACTAACTAGGCTCAAAAGATTCGTCTCGTCAATTTCGACCAAACTGTACAATTAGTTTTTATTGTCGTCTATATTGAATACTTCATATATGTGTCTAAAGATTCGATGTGACGAGAAATATGAAAAATTTTACAAAATTTTCTGGCAAGTAAACAAGGCCATAGGCTCGGATGCTAGGTGGCTGCAAAAAGTGAAAAGACAGTGGCCTTGCAAGCTGTCATAGGAGTACTGTTTTCCTCATCTAGCAAATTGATGAAGGCACCATGGGAATCGCGAGGAATGGCAACCACATGCTTACGTCAGGGATTAGAAAAATAAACAGGAAATACTAGAACAATGGTCAGGGTAGGACTTTCGGAGGCATATGCAAGTGTACCTTGCGTTGAGGCAGTGTTTGGATATTGTCCAATCATGGACTAACTAGGTTCAAAAGATTCGTCTCGTAAATTACCGACAAACTGTACAATTAGTTATTTTTAATCTATATTTAATGCTACATGGATATGCTACAAGATTCGTTGTGACGGAAAACCTGAAATTTTTTTACGAAATTTATAAGGAACTAAACAAGGGCTTGGTCCTTGTTGTGGAATGCAAAGCTAAACGGCCTAAGAGCAACTCCAACCCACCTCCTACTTGGACTCCCATTTTCCATGCTCTCCTAAATTATAGTTTCAACCCCTCACATCTAGAACCCCCTATACTACTTGTTTAGGAGGTGGGTTGGAGTTGGGTCTTAATTTGAGCTCCTACTTTTTTTTTATCATAGCATGTAAATAAAAATGTAAGGGCTTAATTTAGGAACTTGGGTTGGAACTCCAACCCACCTCCTAAACAAGTCCCTATTCTAAATCTAGGACTTTATCCAAAAAAATCAACGCCAACCTACCTCCTACATGGTCTTCCATTTTTCATGCCCTCCTAAATTATAGTTTCAGCCCCTCACATCTAGAACCCCCTATCCTACTTGTTTAGGAGGTGGGTTGGAGTTGGGTCTTAATTTGAGCCTATACTTTTTTTATCATAGCATGTAAATAAAAATTTAAATGCTTAATTTAGAGACTTTGGCTGGAGTTGCTCTAAAGGAGCTAAACAACTATTTAGACAGCACCGAGTAGATTTAGTTAAGTTTTACATGCATGAATTTGTATACTTATGTTTATTATGCTCATAAATATGTATACTTGATTTGTTACATACATAAAAGTATATTTGATCATTTTATTTGCATCAATATATATGTATATACTAAACTAATCAATTCTTTTTTTAATAAATGTTAGAATATTAATTTTATATCAACAAATATGCATATTTGATAATATTGTCTAAAACCATTCAGATAATTTTATTCCGTTTAAATACCATCTAGGATAACATTGCAGCCTATAAATATTAGGCGTTAGCTTACTGATATGGCAGCGTGGCAGTCGTTCAGTTGAGGGACAGTTCATGTTTCATGTGCAACTATCCATTCCAAAACAAATCCAAAACAAAAGAATAAAAGTGATGACTGATGAAATGCTACTAGGCCCAGAACAGAAACGATTTTTTTTTCTAAAAAAAGAGCTATTGGGCTTCCAAAACAAAATAACAAAAGTGATGACTGATGAAATGCTACTAGGTCCAGAACAGGAACGGGAAAAAAACAAAAGCATAATGTCTGAGCCCAGGTTCGAACTGGGGACCTTTAGGAAAAAAACAAAAGCATAATGTCTGAGCCCAGGTTCGAACTGGGGACCTTTAGTGTGTGAGACTAACGTGATGACCAACTACACCACCCAGACAATTGTGCTAAGACAAATATGTAATTTTCTTTGAATGATCTGTATGACCCCATGTCAAAGGGGTTCAGAACTCCATCATTAAACTTCGTGTATGTGAGAGAGGGAGAAATCGATCCTCACAAAACTTAAGCTTTGGAAACTGGTTACCTTCCTATGGGGGAATCTGGATATTTCTCTGTGGTGTTAATTTGGAAAGATTGAATATATTTTTATGCTAGGGAGTTCGATGCAGCCGCATGATAAAAACGAAAAAGCTTATTGAACTGTCTCAATATATTAAGATTCAAAGCAACAGGTTTGTGGGGAAGAAATGCTGACATGTTTCATCTAATCAAGAACATTAACTTAGAGAAAATTTCAGACTAGTGGGAAATACACGTGGAGTACTCTTGAAAAGAAGAAAATGACACATCGAGGGGAAGATGAATTTAGTAGCCATTTAATTCTTCGGCTGCTCAATGTCTAAACCAGAATCTTGTGTAAACCATAATATTTTGATCAGTTTTAAGTGTGGTGCAAGTTGTATTTGCCCAAGGGAAAGCAGTTTTACATGGTTAGGCCTTTTGGAGGTCAACGAAGAATGTTTGCTTTGGAAAGAAATTTGCCTTGCATGTTCATTTATGTCTTATATAGGGCAGGTTCACACAAGGGCAGATCAGGCAACGTTGCTGTTCCATATATATATATTCCATCTACAAGATGCAAAGTGATAAAAAAAATTTGAGGGAAGTTGGGAGGAGTTAGCTTTTCCAGAAGCAAGTAGCATTTTGATTTTCAGCCCTGATGTCGAGTTGCCACTGGCGTTGGATTAGTTGAGACTTGTACAGGTGTGTTGTTCTCGGTGGTAGATTTTGCCGCGCCCCTTGAAACTCGTAAGTACACAGGTCTGCAACCCTTTGCTGATAAAAGGCAACACAACCTTCGTCACCATGTCAGGTGCTGGAAGGTTTATTCGAAACGAAATAGCCCCATAGCAAAAGAGCATAGACGAAACACACAGAAACCACTGACTGGGCGTGTGAAGTCTTAAGATAAATATAGCAGTTCAATTTCTCAAATGTTTCAAATATTGGCATCAAATCCTCTAAGGTACAGCAATTTAACAATGACTTACCAGTTGCTTACAAAGTTTCATGAAGCCACACAACTTAACCAGACACTCTTAACTGGTGAGCACTCTATTGAGAACAACATCAACGTAAATGATCCGCTCAACCTTCAGAAGTAATCTGTATTGAATGATACATCCAAACCCACCAATCTATGGTTCCAAATGAAAACTGAAAAGGTGTCTTGGGTACAGTATCTACTCCTTACTTCCCGAAGAATTTAGAGAGGCGAACTGGACCTTCCTCCTCACTTCCACTGTCGCCGCGCTTGGACCTTGATCGGTGCTTCTTTTCCTTCTTTGTTCTCTTCGATCTCGAACGTGATCTGGACTTCCTTGAACCCCTATCCTCATCATCGCTGCTTGAAGATTCTGATGATGAGCTCGAACTTGACTCCGATGAACTTCTGTGCTGTTAAAGATTTAAATGTGAGTGCACCAAACAAATTTAAAGTAAGCACAGTAAGTGAATGTACTGTTGAGACTAATTTTAGTAGGATCTTTTGTTCTTCTTCATGCTCCTCTAGTAAGAAAGTATTCAGTTCATTCTATCTGAAAATAAAAACTGATGTACCTAGAACAGAATTATCATAACTAAATATATTTCCATTAGGCAAACCGCAACAATTCCACAAGTAAGCAGTTCATAAGCTAGAGTATACCTTTCTCCTCTTTTTACTTCTTTTCTTTGCATCCTTATCCTTCCTCTCTGTTTTCAAAATTCTTTTGTCAGAAGAGCCATTTAACAGATGCAACATAATTATTTGAGGAATGGTAAGTGGTGGAAATACTAAGATTACAACATTACAGGTATTATCATTTGGCAGGTTACTATAGCCCATTACCTTTCTTGGAAGATGATGATTTTGAGTTTGACCTCGAGTGATTTCTTCCATTTGCTAGCTTCTGAGCTCTTTCTGCATCCAGTTGAGCTCTATACTCTCTCATCATTTTATCTTTGTCAGCCTCGAGCTCACCCCTTTTCATTTCCTCTTCCTGACATTGAACAAGAACACCGTCAATAACTACAGAACTACTTATAAAAAAACCCTTTGGCGATTAGAATATAATTTTGGAGTAGCAGCAAATGTTGCTAACATTAAAAGGCGCAATATGCTTAACCAAATAGTGGTATTGAGTGCTGGGAACCTAAAATCTGTTGCAAACAAAACTGAGAACCTGAAAATGCTAGAAAGGCCCTGTTTGGAATTACTAAGGTTCGTCTATAAAGACACCACGGTTCAGACTTACTACTTACGAGTGACTCAACAGTCAACATATGAATCACACAAGCCAAAACATTGAAACCAAGATGGAAAACTGTTATTTTGAGCGATGACATGTGAAAGATGTGAATGTTTTGTATAATGGCGTCTGACATATTAAATTATGGCAAGGTCACACCAAAGTGGACGGCACATGAAATGAGCATGTACTAGACTGCCAGGGCAAAGCTTCAGTATGCTAAATATCCAATTATGCCAGTTGCATTTTCATCTAAAATACCTTACTACATGATCCAGAAAAGCAATAAACATTATCAGAACATAAACTAGCATGAGCAAATTTGGTCATGACTTCCAATGAGCAAGTCAGTATCACGAACACAAGACAAGGGTGACTCAGTAGTCAATACTACGGGAGCATGTTGATACACTGAATATTGTGAGTACAAGAACGCAAGCAAGCTGTAAACATGAGTAAGAGACATATATATTACTAAAGCTACTGCAAATAAAGTGCGGGTATACCTTCTGCTTCTTCTTGAACTCCTCCCAGGTGACGGTGTGCGTCTTGTTAAGGCTGGCCAGGCGCGCCGCATGCCACTCTGGAGAATGAAATGAACCGTCCGTCTGCGACGGCCCTCGTTAGCCAAAGTTCTTTTTCTTTATTTTTCACCCAAACTGAAAGTGGGATGATAGCCAAAATTCCTCAACAGCTGGAATCCTACTCTACCATATATAATCAGCATACTAATAGGGCTGCGGGAAAATAATCAGATCAGGATGGATTTGGAGCCTGGAACTCGGAAGTGCGGATGGGAATCAGAGATCTGCTAGGGGAGAGGAAGGGGACCGACCATGCCGTCTTCGGGGGCGTCGGCGGCGCCGGGCGCGCCGGACGAGGACCCCACCCTCGCCCGCTGCATCGCCTTGTACGCCTGGTTCTTCCCCATATCTCCCTCGCCACGAGGCCCGGCGAGACCAGATTGGAATCGGAAGGGGAGGAGCCGGGAACCGGAGATCCCTTTCGTTCCGGTCTGGTGCGCGTCTCTCTGCCTGCCGTGAGTTATTATGATTGGATGGTTGGTGATAAGGTTGGGGAAAAGGGCTTTATCTTTTATCGTAGCCAGGCAATTTAATGAGAAATTTAGGCGGGCATCGTTGTATTTTTGTTTTATTTGATAATTAGTATCTAATTATAAATTGATTAGGTTTAAATGATCGTCTCATAAATTATATTCTAGCTATTGTTTTAGTTTTGTAAATAATATTATTTAATACTTTATATATGTGTCCAAATATTAATATGATGGATGATAAAAAAAATCAAAGCTAAGACCATGTTTGGTTTGTCTTGTTAGGCCAGTCTCAATGTGAGTTTCATGTAAGGCCTTGTTTAGTTCTCAAAAAATTTTGCAAAATTTTTTAGATTTCCCGTCACATCAAATCTTTAGACGCATGCATGTAGTATTAAATATAGACAAAAATAAAAACTAATTGCACAGTTTGGTCGGAATTGACGAGATGAATCTTTTGAGCTTAGTTAGTTCATGATTGAACAATATTTGTCAAATACAAACGAAAGTGCTACTATTCCTATTTTGCAAAAAAATTTGGAACTAAACAAGGCCTTAGTTCCCCAAAAATTTTGCAAAAAATTTCACATTCCCCGTCACATCGAATCTTTAGACGTATGCATGGAGTATTAAATATAGATAAAAATAAAAACTAATTACACAGTTTGGTCGGAATTGACGAGACGAATCTTTTGAGTCCAGTTAGTCTATAATTGGACAATATTTGTCAAATACAAACGAAAGTGCTACTATTCCTATTTTGCAAAATTTTTTGGAACTAAACAAGGCCTAAGTTTTATTTGTATTAAATAGGTTGCCATATAAGTTTTTTTATGACATGGCAGTGTATTTAAGAAGAGAGAGAAGAAATGAGTTTCATCTAGACGAAACTCTCTTCGCACGATTACCAACTCTCTATGAGTCTTGGAATTAAATGTCTATGAAACTATGAAATGAAACTCTCCACTGAGAGTGGGTGTTTCATTCAAGTTTCATTTCATTTCATTTGACATGGCAGTCTTGGAAACAACGCCATAAAACTCTCCATTGAGACTGACCTTAAAGTTTACCGTCCGTTACATCGAATGTTTGAACACATGCATGAAACATTAAATATAGATTATTTATGATACTAAAAACACCGCTAGAAAGTAATTTGTGAGGCTTTTATATGTATGCCATTATAAAAGTTGATAATTACCTACAAGCCATTAAAAGTTAAGCTCTCAGAGGTGTCACGGCTCCGAACTCATTTACCTTCTACACCACTTCCGTCAGATTTGACTCTAACGGTGTTAAACTGCAGGTATGAAAAGTCAAATATACCCTCATGTCTAAATATCCAATTAATTCTTTTGAGCATCTTAACGATCTCAAATAAAAAAAAACTCAAAACTAGAAAGTCGTATATCTCGTCAAGATCTACAATATTTATATAAAAATATATTTATTTGATTTTGTATAAAAAATATTTTGTTTCCAAGACATATTAATCATATCAAATCATATATTTTTTTGTATGAAATTCAACGAAAATAATTTTATACAAAAATTATAGATATTGTCAAGATCTACAACTTTGTAGTTCTGAGTTTTTTTATTTGAGGTCATTAAGATGCTCAAAAAAATTAATTACACATTTAGTCTTAGGGTATTTTTGACTTTTCACACTCGCAGTTTTCGTTAACGTCAAATCTGACGGAAAAGGCATGAAGGGCAAAAGAGTTTAGAGCAGTGGCACCTGTAAGAGCTCGACTTTTTTTAATGGCTTGTAGAAATTACCAACTTTTATAATGTCATACATGTAAAAGACTCAATCTTTTGAGTCTAATTAGTCCATAATTGAATACTAATTATCAAATAAAATAAAAATACTACTTAACCAAACATCCCCTAACCAAACAGAGCCTTAATCTCAGCCACTGATGCTGCACTGCTGCAGTACTGCTGTTGCTTAAAAATTTACATTACACATCAGAATCAACGATGACAAGAAATTCATGTAGGAATTTCACGGAAACCAGTTTACTTTTTACAGAAAAAACACATGAGCATTGAAAAAGGAAATTTGAAAAAAGGCCTACTATCTATTTTCATGGATACGCTTGCTATGGTATAGCAAAACTTGAGCAAAAATAAAGTAGGAGTATATGACATCAGAGATGTGGGTATATTGAAGGGCTTGTTTAGCATAACTCTAACTTCTAGATCTAGCTACTTATAGAGAATTAAAGTACTTTAGATATTTAGTTGTCAAAAAAAGTACTTTAGATATTTATATTTATTCTAAACTAAATACAAAAACAAAAACAATTCATCTGAATGCCTTACTCTGGACCACCAAAAGAGGACCAAGTTATTTGGGTGAAGTGTTTTTCTTTTTATATTTACGGGTCAAATAACTTTTCAGACCAGCGAACAGGCTTATGTAAACTCCATATTTGTAGTGTGGCGGGTGTCAAGGTATTTGTTAGATTTCATCTCACAGCTAACTCAGCTAGATATATTTTTGCTCCTAATAACCTTTTTAAGAAAAATCATTAGAGCATGCTCAACGAGTTGATATTGTCATATGTTTCAAACATTGGATGCTCATCTAGTTAAATCATTAGTTAAAATCAATCTCAATAGGGTTTCGTGTCACTATTTCCAAGACTCCTATGTATTGAAAACAGTGTAGACAAGCTTATTATTTCATTCCATAAAACCTTTAGTATATATGTCCTCATTAACCACACAACTTATTAATTCCCCACAAAACTCTAATAAAATCTCTGTTAAGATTGACCTTCGTAAAGGAAACCCCGACCTTACCTCAAAAGCCAATCTCGAGGAAAAAAAAACTACCAAATCCTTTGTTCCAATGACCTCTTCTACTTGCTCTCCGCGGCTAGGGTTTTCCATTGATATTCCTTGAGCTAGGGTTTGAAGCTGAAGCCTGAAGGGAGAAAGCGTCGGAAGGTATCAGAACAGTAAATATACTTTTTTTTCTCAAGGATAAACATTTACTAAGATCAGTGCTTTGGTCCCAAGATCACCTTCACCGTATTCGTGTGCTTAACCACCACCACTAAAAAGCAGATTTGGAGAGACAACAAGTCGAACTCATTCTTATTCAAATAGCATGAAATTTATTCAGATACTTATTTGATGCCTATACTTTTCTTCAGACTATAGATGAAAGATTTGTACAGCCCGCCTAACTTATTCTCATTTTCATGGCAACCGTTTGAAATTTAAGTTGCCATTTCAGACAGAATTCCTAACCTAATGATCGGTGGTAGGACTAATTGTATAAATGAATATCTTTCAACAGCAGGCTATGCTACAGGATACAGATTTCTCCGCAGCCGCCAGTCAGAACAAAAAGAATGGCCATCCTGCTTAGTGATTTTTGCATGAAACTGCCAGGAAAGCTTTGTTATGTGAGGTTCCCTTGAAAAAAGAACGGAGCCCCGAATTTTAACAGCCAAGAATGTGGCTGCTATTCCAAATCATCGTGCCGTTTCTTCATGTTCATTGTTTTCATCTGTTTGTGACGCCAGCTTTACAATGTCTTCCACAAGGATATTCCCTTCTGTTAGGCATAGAAAAAAGGCTTGGTGATATAGCAGAATAGAAGAAACAATTTATGCTTTTCATCAATATTATAGACAGGGATGTTGAATGTAAGCACCGTTGTCTTTAGAAAGATTGCTGATAAGCTCCTGGACGCCTTCTGCTCCTATGGTGTCTTTGAGATAATTTGCAGCTGCAGCTACCTCTTCAGGAGTCACCTTGCCATCACGGTCCCTTAAAAAAGAACACATTGATGGCCAAGGGTGGCAAAACATTATGAAAGGAACAATGCACAAGCGTGACCATGAAATTCAAGTGTGTTGCACTAGTTATAACATGGATATATGACTGCAATGTTGCAACTAATAGGTTTTTAAGACTAACCATCTAAATCAAATTCTAACCTAGGTGTGTGCATCAACAAGGCCAAATGTTAGTTTCTCATCATCTCCCTCTCCCAGTCCTGCCATATGGTTTATATTTCCTCTGATTTGAATTTTTAGCACCTTTTGGTCCAACTATCTTTTTTATTAGAAACCCGCTAAAGAAATATAACAAAGAAACTTCACTAGCAACAAAGCATATCTAAATGATTCGAAATAAAAGCATGCACAAAAGCTTACCTATCCAGCAGCTGCCAGCGATTGCCAATTCGAGCATCAACATCATCAATCTCCTTCTCTAACTTTTGAAGCATAGCATCAACCTGAAATGCAGAAAAGGAAAATCACCAACAAATAGCCTCACTACGTAACCAATATAAAATACTCGAAGCATAATATCAGAACAGTGTGTGCATATTTTCATCATATACTTCGAAACAAATGAAGTCGACTAAATAGTCAGAAGTGACTAGTATATAGTCCATATCTTCTATAGAAGCATATAATATTCTCTTGTTTTCTACTTGTCTATAGGAAGTTATTAACAACTACTACTTGCTGCTACAAAGATGTTCATTAGTGTTTATTAACTTGCTCTAATTATAGCAGTAATGTTTTAATTTGATAAGTTGAAACATATACATCTTAAGGTGCTGAACAATGGACCTGATTGATTACAAGTATCTGGTGACAAACCTCCATGGTTCTACTATCTGAAAAGTTTGTTACAATTCATATTCTATAATTCTAATAAGTGGAACTCACAGCTACCTGATGACAAATTTCTACCAATGTAATGGAATTCTCCCTGCAAGGCAAAAGTTCATATACTTTCAAGATTGTCTGATATATGGATACACCTATTACAGGTATTAATAGTTTAATACATGTTTCTAAGATAAAGGATGTTTCCAAGTTCTAAGGCCAATTTATAAAGCTTTAGACGAAGAAAACAATTCCTTACCCTATCAATCAAAGCTGAAGAGACCTTTTCTCCCACAGCTGCCTCTGCAGCATGGTCTGATTCCTCCCTAGCAGCCTTGTATGCTCTCCTGGCTTCTTCTTCACCATCTGTGCCCTCCTTTGCGAGCATGTTGTTGTATAGTTCTATCTGTATCCACAATTCCACATGAGTGGGGATCCAACATTAACTTATGCAAACAGACTGCGCATATTCAGTATGACTTCGAAGCTTACCTCCTTGTTGACAAGGCTTAAAAACTCTTGTCGCTCCTTGGTAACAGACTGCAAGATAGGAGAAGAAGGTAGGGTTCAATGTTCATGTAGATTTTTTCTCTAGGAATGCAGGATTGGAATAGTGGTAGCAAAAGAAAATGGCTTTGATCGTACAGAAGCAGATGCAAGCACAGCCAATGCTTGACTGATATTACAAAGCTGCTCTTTCTTATCATGTGTTTTCGCTTTCTTTAGTTCCTCTTCCTCCCTAACAGTAGGCTCAGTCATTTCCTTCAAAGCCAAATCTTCTTCAGTGGTCTTCTCCTCCAGTTTTGCCTTGTCTTCTTTCTCTTGCCTTTTCTCCTCTTCCTGAATATTATTTGGTGTGCAAAAGTATCAATAAATATTTATCGTGGATAAAATTATAGTGGGATTCAGAAAAGTTGTAGACTGCTGATTCATTTTTTTTTCTCGCCACAGGAGACCTGCGTCTCATTTCATTAAGAGGAATAGAATAAATGGGAGAGAGCTACCTCCCGGACAAGTTGTATGACTCTGCCGATTTGTCAGCAGAAGAAAAAAATTAAGGACATAAAGCACACACACACACAAAGGAAATATACAACTTCAAGTTGTGCAAGTGATTACATGGTGAACAAAAACTTATATCATTACTAAACAATATGACTAAGAATTTACACAACTGCTAGATCAGTGGCGATAGTGGAAAGGTACAGTAATTCATGCTAAACTTCAATTCAAGGCATATATTTTACTCAAAAGGTCTTTCAATCTTTCAAACAAAGAACAGGATCAATATTCATGGAGCACGGAATTTGATGATACAGACAAGAAAGCGAGAACAACAAATTTTAAGTCATGCCTACTACAGAACAGTTTTCATGTTTCCCTTAAAATATTTGCCATAAAGAATAATGAATTGCATTATTTACAAAACATGCCCCTGCTTAAGAGTTGAGACATGGAGCTATCTCATGTAAATATGGATTTGATGACTCATGCTTATATTACCTTGATAAGTTCTTCCTGCATCTCCAGAAATTCCAATTTTCTCTTCCTCTCTGAAACAGAATCTTCAGAAGGCAGTACAGTCCCAACTGTATCGACAACTTCATCTGGCAGGGAAGATAAGGTTGCTACAACGGCCTCCTCAGGTTTCATTTTACCAGATACAGTAAAAGCTCTGAGGATTTTCAAACACAAGTGAGAATCCTACTGGAAGTAGTATGCCAGACAGAAATTTATTACCGAAAATACCTTGAGAGTATTAGAAGAGACGATGGCACAGAATGATTGAGTGATAGATCCAGCCAGTCTCTGAGCTGAATGAAATGAAGTGTTTAGAACTACATAGCCTAAAGACACCTTGTACCCTCAAGGATTTATGCCATTTTCTAGACTAAAGTTTTCAATGCACTATAACAGAGTTTTAGCAATCAAAGCTTGCCAAATAAGTTCTACATAGCACAATATACCTTTTACCATTCCCATGATAGCATCAGTTAGTTGTAGAAACAGAACTTACAAGACATAGTCACAATTTGTGTATCAACTAGTAAATGGGACAGGAACTTTATGTAAAATACATGTGAAACATCACTCTGACATTAACTCCCGGTATTCAAGGTAATTAACAAAATAAACTAATAAAGTGTGACTGCATGAACACCTGTTGAACCACCAAGGCACCAAAATAATCACCAGACATGTTTTATTTATTTAAGACCCTCCCCTACACCAATATTATGTTGCAAAAAAAATCCAAAGCAAGCAAACCTAGAGTTATTTGGACACAAGCATGGGCATTGGAATTCAACTTGGACCTTGGAATGTGACATGGGTGTCAAATGTCTGACTTGGCACCCAAAAGAGAGTCAAATGTCCAAGTAGAAGAAGCACTGAACAAACCTGTTGGCGCATCTCCTCTGTTGACAACAAACCAAGGTGCCCACGCTCACGACATGCTTGTCGAAGCTCATATTCAGAAAGAGACTCCACACCTTCAGCTTGAATCATCTTATCATCATTCTTAATGCTGCACAATAGATATAAACTGGTAACCATAGGTGTACCCTACACTTAAATTGAATAATAAGATGTACAGAAATGTGGGCCCCTCTCTGCCCAGGCTGCTTCGGTAGCTACTGCTAGTCATGGGAATTGAAGAGGAAAAGCAGGTTGAGACTTGATAGGCAGTTAATATTTCCTTTCCTGAAGCCAACCACTAATCCTAGAAAGAGAATATATATATATAAACTGGTAAACATAAGTTTGCACTGCACTTAAATTGAATAATAAGATGTTGAAAGAGTTTTGGGGTTTGTGCGAGAACTAAATTCTCCAGTTGATCTTAATGCAAGAGGCTCACATCAGTAGTAACTAAGTACAGTACCAGTGTACAACAGTAGGCAAACATGTTTACTGCTAAAGACACTAAAGGCACCGGTTGAGTCTCCTGGAGGCGAGCCTGCTCCACCGCCCCCCCCCCCACCCCCCCTCTCTGCCTAAGCTGCTTTGGTAGGTATGGGAATTGAAGAGGAAAAGCAGGTGCACATGACTAGGTAATTGGAAGACATACTCTTGTAGTTTCTTTCGGAGCATGAATTGCAAGTAGTGGTCTGTGCCAAAAGGTTGGATCCCCATGTATTTACACATATTAACAAGCCGTGGTCTGCAGAACAAGGTTGATTAGGCAACTGGTATGATCAAGGGATTAAGTATATGAAGCACAAACCTGCTCATGTTATCCAAAGTCAGCTCGTCATTAAATAGCTGTGCAAAGCTCAAAATTTCGTCATTGGAGGCATGTCCACCTTTCCTAACCTAGTTGAAAATAGGAGTCTATCATCAATAGGCAAAAATGTAAAGTGTTTAGTGGTATTTGTTCTAAACTTGAAGCTACATACTAAGCATGCAAGAAGATGAGACCTTATTCAAGAACTCATCCAGATCTTCAGCAGTTTGTTTCATTTCTCCACTACGTGATGTTTGAACTTCCTTTGCCATTTCTTTAGCAGTGTCTTGTAAAAACTTTGCATATTCCATCCTTGCTTTCAGTTTCCTTTTTAGGGCCTCCTGTACAGAGCAAAATGAATGCAGTATGAGCCCTGTTAGCATTTAGTAATTCTGTTGACAAGACAGCTTCACTGTTCTAGGTCAAACCTCTTCTTTCATCTTGTCCTGGAAAGTGGATGGCAACATGTTTGGGAACAACTTGAGGAACACTGGCAGCAAGAGTTCCATGAATGGAACGATAATAAAAACTGCAAAAGGTACTAGCCTGAATAGATCTGCTGTTGTGCGTGTGAGCTGCTGCCTCTCTCGTCTTGTGAGGCTCTTTCCAGTAGCAAGTTTCACTAACAACCTTGATGAGATTCTAACATCTGCCCAGAGCAGCTTAGTGCCCAACCAATAATGCTGCAGTGTAGAAATAAATTCATCCTTCCAATGCTTCAACTTTGCAGCCCAATCAGCTCTTAAACACACAAAAATAAATACAAATCAAACACTGAATATCCTGACAAAAACTATCAAAAGAATAGTATAAGTGTATAACAGTGCTTCAATTTCAAGAGTGAAACAGAGACCTGCTCATTGAAGCAATAAGTCGTAAAGCAGGGCCAATACCCAGAAGCTTTGCCCAAAATTTCTGTACCATTGATTGGTCAGTCTTTTGCACTTCCTCCAGCTTAGCTTTTGCTTTTGCTTTTGCAGTGCTTAATCCTTCCACTGCCTGATCACATTCTTCAGGGGATGCCTCCTTTTTTTGTTGCTTCTGCTTCTCATCCTCAATCTGCTTGTCCATAATATTAACTTGACCCTGTCCAGTTGTGTTTGATGTGGTGCTGATTGACTGCAGGAAACACCTGACTCCCAATGGGAATACAAAGTTCTGTGCTCTAGAACCATAAGTGGGAAGAGAAACCTCACAAGTTGAACGCCATGTGAAACCGCTACTGAGGCGACAAAGCTTTCGCTTACTTAAAGTATAATGTGCCGTAGCATGATTAGAATCTGCTAAACTTTCCTTCGAAAAGAAAAATACAGATCTTTGATGATCAACCTCACAACCAAACTGTCCTTTCCCAATTGTGCTAGTGAATGAGGGGGACAAAATAGGCACATTAGTGTGCCGTAGAATGTCCTTCCTCCTCCTGACGATAGCCCTCGAGGCCATCCTTGATCACTTCCTTTCTCAAGGAAACTCCAGGATCATGCCTTTCCAGGTAGAACCCTGAAATACAGTAAATTTCCAGTTATGGCATCATCGCATCTAAATATGCAAACAATGTGCAGCAAAAAGAAACTAAAATTCTAACATAAAGTATGGCATTGAAAATTATAGCACTCGTGGCCTTGCACAACAGCAATAATAATTTTAATCTCTTCCATATAAATATACAGCTAGTTAGCTAGCTTAAGGAACATTCGGTTCCCAGGCAAGATTGCTTCACCTTATTGGCCCATGCCCCAAGAAGCTTGCTTAGCCGGAGAGCCATTTTAGCTCTCTGCGGGTAACAAGGGGAAATGCTGGCAATTCTTGCCAGCACAAGTTACCGAGACAAGCTAGCCAAATATCCAAATGCAGCAGCAAAAGCATCAATCCTTGTTCAGCAAGGTTAGGTGAGGTTTAGATGAGGAACCAAATGTGGCCATAATTCACAATACAATCATCAGAACACAACTGGACTATAAGTTCGGTAGAGGCCATTCAAATAGTGCCAATAGAATTACCAATCCTCCATAAAGTAAACACCTTCTTAAAATAGAAGAACCATCCACCGCATATATAAACTTCAAACCATATGAAAACCTCAGTTCTGATGCTATACAGACTGGGGCATCCAACCCAACAAATGACGCAACATACTACTGCACCTGTGCACCATTTTGAGCATCGCTGTGTTGCATCAGTCTGGATTGCGAATAACCTTGCTTGTTCTTTTTTAGGGAATGAACAGAGGGAAATGCACCCACATGAACCTAATCTGGTTCTTGCTTGGTTAATACAGTAAAAATTACCTATGTGACTATGTCAACTATAAAAAAACACAGAATCTAGAATATGCATTCTGTCTCATCAACAACACTTTAAAGATGTCCGTATAGAAAACTACACAAAAAAGGAAAAAACACAGAATCTAGAATATGCATTCTGTCCCATCAACAACACTTTAAAGGTGTCTGTATAGAAAACTACACAGCAGTTGCTTTAGAAGATTCAACAAGGTTGCAGGCAACAATTCATCTAGACCACCAATTCTACAATGGAAGTTGGAACTCGTCATGTAAGTGTTCATAGAAGTGTATATGAAAGCCTGACATCTAAAACCATATCATGTTCACACTTCAGATACCAGCGAGGCCTAGCAACTGATTACGCTGATTCATTTCCGGTCAAACTATTCCGTGCCCGAGATCAGAACCACTTATTACGAAACAAACCCTACAGCGTGATGAGTGTATCCCAGGACCACCACAAATGATCTCGCGCGACCGCAGCAGCTCTGCCCCGCCCACCACAAATGCTCGTAGGCGGCGATCCACGTCGCCAATACACCAACCGGGAGCCCGAACACAGCACCAACGGATTCCCGGAGGAATGGAGAGAGTGAGAGAAGGGTAAGGAAAGCGCGGGCCGATCGAAGGAACCGAACGGGAGGGGCGGGCGGCCACTCACCGAGGCCCTGGCGGAGGCGGGAGATCGGCCGGGCGTTGGGACCCCGTCGCGGCTGCTGCCCTGGTGGCGGGGACGGGTCGGATCGGGGAGAGGTGGATTTCCCGGGAGCAGTGGAACTGCGGCGGGAGCGGGGTGGGATGGTTTGCGTTGCGCGCAGCTCGCGTCGGAAACGACCAAATTGCTGGAAATGTCGCCGATTGGGGGATGAGATCATGAGAGGACTGCGACTGTGGAGTGTGGACGGTGGAGAGGAGCGACGCGAAAGCGTCTCGCCGAGATGCGACTGCCTGTGCCTGCGAGTGAAGTGGAAGAGGGGGCCGTTGAACTGGAGAGATGGATGGGCCAATCCGTCTGGAAGCTCAGATAGGGCCGAGCCCGTGGCCTCGCGCAGCCTCTCGTTCGTGCCGGACCGCAAGGCAGGGGCCTAAATAGGATCCATTAACAACGACAAAACACATACTACAGCCCAGTCGCTTTTTGAGTTCGGATTTTCAACCGTTTTAGGCTTCCAATTTTTTTGGAAAAAAAAAAGAGTTAGGCCTTGTTTAGTTCACCCTGAAATCTAAAAAGTTTTCAAGATCCCCGTCACATCAAATTTTGCGGCACATGTATAAAACATTAAATATAGACGAAAATAAAAACTAATTACACAGTTTGTCTGTAAATCGCGAGACAAATCTTTTGATCCTAGTTAGTTCATGATTGGACAATATTTGTCAAATAAAAACGAAAGTGCTACAGTAGCGAAATCCGAAATTTTTTCGGAACTAAACA
>Ga0182004_10000458_pt1 | contig 24647 bp, 21 predicted proteins | sample Sormic07211540_1_FD_120479 | JGI IMG/M metagenome (GOLD analysis project Ga0182004, IMG submission 120479) | Endophyte microbial communities from Sorghum bicolor roots, Mead, Nebraska, USA - 072115-40_1 MetaG | ecosystem: Host-associated > Plants > Roots > Unclassified | place: USA: Nebraska...
CTTTCGTTTGTATTTGACAAATATTGTCCAATCATGGATTAACTAGACTCAAAAGATTCGTCTCGTCAATTTCGACCAAACTGTGCAATTAGTTTTTATTTTCGTCTATATTTAATACTCCATACATGCGTCTAAAGATTCGATGTGACGGGGAATATGAAAAATTTTGCAAAATTTTCTGGGAAGTAAACAAGGCCCTGGTCCGGACCTGGTTTTAGCAGCTAGCGTCGACCATGGGAAAGTCAAAGCCAAATAAAGACCTACATTCGATGAACGCCAATCATGGGTAAGGGCAACCTTTGTGAAAAAAATGTTGTGTCTGAAACAACTGCGCGGCTCCGATCCACCTCTCGTTGTTTTTGGTTTAGCGACGAGATAACGTACATAGGACAGTTTCATCCTAGTTTTCTAGGATGAGATGATCCTATCCATTGGCGGAGCTACATGCAGGCCAAAAAGGGCCATGGCCTCACCTTGTTTAGGGCTTGTTCGGTAGACCTGGTTTGAGGCCTGGAAGAATCATTCCAGTTCGCTGAAGCTTATATAAATTACATAACCAATCCAGCTGGATTCTTTCCAGAAAACAATTTTATCGAGAACCGAACGAGCCCTTATTGAGAACTCCCTTAAATGGCTATTAAACGGGTGATTAAAATCAATGACCATACGTATTAAGGGCATGTACAACACGTCGTCTCCATCTCTGCATTTTTGCAAAAATCACCTTGCTTTGGCGTGGAGACGGTTGCCCCGTCGCCTCGCGAGACGACGGGGAGGGCTCGTGCTCCAAGGCCCAAGCGCCGCGACGAGTTGCGTTGTAGGACTCGTCTTGTTATCTCGACGGCGCGTGCGGATCCCGCGCGAACATATGCGGATTCTGGTTTCGGACGTGCGCGGGATGGTGTTGTTACTTGCGGTTGCGAGCCAGAATCCAGTCGCAGGAGGAGTGGAGCGGCGGCGCGAGGGATGATGCGACGGAGAGGCGCTGTGGCGGCGTGCACCCTTAGTCACGGTAAATCATTGTCCGCGGGCCAATCTTCTTCTCAACCATCATCTCCTTCCCTGCACAGACCCCCTCCCCCCTGCGCCACTTTCCTTCACCGACAGCGAGCTACGGTTCACTGGCTCCCCAACGTGGCGACCTGCATCACAAGAATATGGTGGCGGTAGTTGTCTTCGCCGGATTTGGCCATGGCGCAACGAATACGGACTAGGGTGCTCGGGCCCTCAACGCATACAACAGGGTGAATCTAGACTATTATGCTTGAGTCATGAACTGTAAGCTGCAGCGGGTCACATTCACTCACATCGCAAAGATCTGCTCCGGTGCTTGCCTCAAGGAAAGGTAATGATTCTGAAATCCTTTTACTCTGGTGATTCGTAGTTCTTCCATAAGGCCAAATCTCAATGGATGTTGGCTTCATGTTGATTCTTTTATGTAGTGAGTTGAGGGAGAAGTAATTGCTTCTGTTTAGTTGCAGCAAAATGAGCAGCAGATGCAGGCTGTTACTCTCAAGCAAAATGAGCAATAGTAGCAGTCTACATTTTTAATGGCAAGATAATTTTAGTTGACTGTATTTTGTTCAAACTGTATCTGAACTGTATTTGCAATGATAAGATAATTTACAGTTGCCAAAACTAGTAGACTTTTATGTTAAAAAAAACAGTAGGCTTTTAACTACTAATTAGAAATCTAGGAGATAGTTGAGTTCAGTTGTGTCAGAAGTGGACAAATGTGAAATCAGGGCATATTCATATATCTGTACTCTTATATATCTGTAAGTTCAGTAGAACTGTATAAATGTTCATAGCTGATTAGCTGCTTTTACTTATCTGTATTGACTCTAATATATTATTAAGTTTGTTAATTTCTATCAGCTACATTACTTTATTCTAAACTTCTGCATTATTTTGTATTTCTTGTTGCAGTGCTTTGAAATTGACATTGCCGGTCGAGAAGAAGTCGAGGAACAAATTATTTGTAGAGAACTGCATGTTGTTTGCAATTCTGAGCATGTTTCTGTGAACTTAATTTTCATTTTGGTGCTATGAGCATGTTTGTATAAACTTTGCATTGTGCATGGAGGAACATATTAGCCACACAATGGTATATCAAAATTTATTTATAGTTGATCTTAGCTACGTGTAAAGCATTAAACTGCTTAGAGACAGATTTCCATCTATGGGTTGTATGACCTATCTTTATACCTGTCTGTATGATAGATTCGAGACACTTAGAGACAGGGCTCCGTTTGTGGGTTGTACATGCCCTAAGCAGTGTGTTTTTGGTAAGTAAGTCGTTCGAGTTCTGATAATTCTATCTAAACCTGTTTATATTTCTATTTGATTGTTTCAAAAATACAATTCATCCGGTTGGATGAGATCAGGTTCCGCCTCTTTTTCTTGCACATCGAGACAAACACTACACACCAAGGGGCTTCACAGTTGGGTCATAACCCTCCTTCTAAATCGATCCTAGAAACATAGGCAAGTGCTACTAGAAACGAATCCACAGCTGGTAGCGGTATACATCGTAGATCGACTGTGAACTGATTTGATTACATGGACCGGCTAGAAACAAATTAATTTTAATCTCAGTCAGGCATGTGAACAGAGCCAACCAAAGAATCAAAAGCAGAAAAATACAGTGTTGTTGTATGGCTAAATCATCATCAGTATCGCCTAAATTAGCACGAATCTTGAGTCTTTGAGTGATATGCCATCCCAACCAACGCGTGATCACAAGTACTCCCTCTATGTCCTTGTGGATTCGTTTCTAGTAGCACTTGCCTATGTTTCTAGGATCGATTTAGAAGGAGGGTTATGACCCAACTGTGAAGCCCCTTGGTGTGTAGTGTTTGTCTCGATGTGCAAAAAAAAGAGGCGGAACCTGATCTCATCCAACTGGATGAATTGTATTTTTGAAACAATCAAATAGAAACATAAACAGGTTTAGATAGAATTATCAGAACTCGAACGACTTACTTACCAAAAACACACTGCTTTTTTTATAAAAAAAATCAAATGTAAATTTAGTTCTGCTCTGAAAGAGTGTGTTCATCCGAGATGAGCGTACTAGTCTTGGACTTGAACCATAACTTGTGGAATAGCAGCACCAGCTAGCATTCGTGTATTGTTCTTGCCTTCTTGGACACGTCCGCATCAAATTTTTGTACAGCAGCCAAATCTGCACCAGCTTCAGTATACTGGCAGAACCAGCAGGCAACAAATCTGAGCCATTCGGCCTTCCCCTCCATATCTTCCGAACTAAGGCCTTGTTTAGTTCGCAAAAATTTTCAAGATTCTCCGTCACATCGAATCTTTGGTCGTATGCATGGAGCATTAAATATAAACGAAAATAAAAACTAACTGCACAGTTTAGCTGTAATTTGTGAGATGAATTTTTAAGCTTAGTTACTCCGTGATTTGACAATATTTGTCAAATAAAAACGAAATGCTACAGTAGCCAAAAACAAAAAAATTTACGAACTAAACAAGGCCTAACCAATCTGGCATGATCAGAAGAACTCCCAATCCCCAACCTTTCCTTGAGAAAACAAGCATCTTCAACCTGAACCATTTCCATCTCAACCAGAGTATTGTCCACCTCTTTTCTTTATCCCCACATAAAGAACCAACGGTATCAGTCCGCATCTCCCTTTCCTCCACAATTTTTGTCAGTCAGTTCATTTAAAACGGTGTCAACAGTGACATCCATGATTTCAAGCTTTCAGGTTCACTCAGATTTTGTGTAATAGCTATAAAGCAGATGAGTTGGAAAGGGAACAATAAGCTGTTTCTTCAGACAAAAAACTTCTACTAACCATTCCTCCAAACTACATCTCCCTCTCATTTCTCTTTCTGTTCTCGAATCCCTTCCCCATTGCCTACACAAAAGTCCAACTCTCACAAAACCTTGCATTGGTGCTGTATCTTTGTTTGAGATTTTAAAAACCTTAGTTTCCACACAATTTAGTTTCCCATAATTCATCCAAACTGCCTATTCTTTGGCTAAAACAAACAGAGTTATGGCAGGGAACATATATGAAAAAAAACAAAGCTTGTGTACCATCTCCGGATGGTAGAGGCTGAACTTCGTTCGTTCCCTTATCTAGAAAAATATTATTAGTGCTAATTAAGATTTCTTAAACAGCTTGCATGACTGAAGAAAATCGATGGATCCTTGCATGCATGGAAATGGAGCTCTCCTTAGTCTTTGTTGTTCTCATGTACAATCAAAGGAACACATACACAAGCATGCTCTCTACGTTGTGCATCCCCTGATGAAGCCAAACCATCAAAGAAATAATAATCCCGGCCGATGCAGCACAATTTCATTATTATGCGACGCTGAAGGAGGCGGCGGCCTTCTCGACGCCCTTCCTGGCGCCCTTGAACCACCTCTTGTCGCCGGCCTGCGCCTTGCAGATGTAGAGCTTGCCGTCGGAGACGGTGGCCGTGATGAGCTGGTGCTTGCCGCCCTCGTCGCCGTCCGCCGTCCTTGTCAGCACGGAGACGCTGTAGTACTGCTTGCCGTCCACCACGGGCGTGGAGCTCTCCAGCACGTTGGCCGTGGCCACCGCGCCGGTCTCGAATCCACCCTGCAAACAACAGCAAGCAGATCGATGATGGCGATAAGCACCAAGCAAGCAAGCAACGACGATCGAGCATGGCCATGGCGGCGGCCGGCGGCCGGCGGGCGAACAGCTAACACAAAATTAAGTAGGTAGCTAGGAAGGTGCAAGGTTGGTTAGAGAGACCTCGGAGTCGGTGCTGCCGCCGAAGGCCTGCTTGCCGAGGAGGAAGTCGACCTGGGAGAGGAACTCCTCGGGGGAGCCGTACTCGGTGATGGTCTTCTTGGAGGTGGGCTGGATGATGACGGAGACGTTGCTGTTGGCGTCGAAGTTGTCCTCGTAGCGGAGCACCTGCCCCGGGAACTCCCGCTCCTTGCTGGGGTTCCACTTGGACGGGATCAGCAGCTTGAACCCGTCGCCGTTGTACGCGATGTACTCCGTGTTCGTCTTGGGCTTGCCGAACACGTTGGCTGTGCCGATCCATGCAATTGCACGCGCGGCGGATCAGTCACTCAGGCACTCATCAGGGTAATGAAGCAAGGCAAGAGAAATAATCAAGGACGCCACGGCGGGGTGGTTCCGTTAATTCGTTCGTTACCTGCTTCTCCGTAGGCGGCGGCGGCGGGGCTGACCTTGGCGCCGACGGCGGCGACGCCGGCGAAGAGCGCGAGCGCGGCGCGGCGAGAGACGTCGCTCTGATCCACGGCGGCGGCGTCCTGCTGCTGCTTCTGCTGGGCCTTGCAGACGAACAGCTGGGCGCTGCGTGGCGCGGCCGCGACGCGCGGCGACGCGCCGAGGCGGGCGGTGGACTGGTGGAGGAAGCAGGAGGTGGACGCCATCGCTACCAAGCTGCTTGCTTTGCTTTGCTTTTGCCGCCGGCCTCCGGACTGCTAGAAGCTAGAGTGTGGATGACACTAGCTAGCGCGCGGGTGTGTTAGGCCGCGGCGTACGTGTTAACGATGGGAGGGGAGGCGGCGGTGGGGTCGCCGGGGGAGCGGCTACTTGTGGTGCGCGGCGCCCCCAGCGGATGGAGTTTGGATCAGGGACGACGCCGCGGGATAAGGCTCCGCGACGCGCCATTGGGCCACGTCGGATCGCGATGTTTGCCTGGCCCAACACACACTACTGGCTCTCTCTCCCTCTCCCATCGCCGTTTGGCAGCACTGTCACCACCGTAGTGTACCCCCCGCTATCATCGTCTACGGCTACCTGCTGGTTGTACTGTACCACACGTACGCTAGAGTGGATCTTATTAATTTGGCTTACCTCCTCAATGATAAGCAAGGCCTTGTTTAGTTCACCTTAAAAATAAAAAAAAAACTTTTCAAGATTCTCCGTCACATCGAATCTTACGGCATATAAATGGAGCATTAAATATATATATATATATATATATATATATATATATATATATGTGGAAACAAAAACAAATTGCACAGTTTGACTATAAATCGTGAGACGAATCTTTTAAGCCTAGTTACTTCATGATTGGACAATGTTTGTCAAATAAAAATAAAAGTGCTACAGTATCAAAATCTAAAAACTTTTTGGATCTAAACAAGGCCCAAGCAAAATTCTTGTTGAAAAAAGGGTCACATTTTATGAATTTTGACTAACAAATATAGTCAAGTTGTGTGTACAAGTTTACAAAATAAAACTTGTATCAATATATTTGGGTCTTGTTTAGTTCCCAAAAAATTTTGCAAAATTTTTCAAATTTTCGGTCACATCAAATCTTTAGACGCATGCATGAAGTATTAAATATAGATGAAAATAAAAACTAATTGCACAGTTTGGTCGGAATTGACGAGACGAATCTTTTGAGTCTAGTTAGTCTATGATTGTATAATATTTGTCAAATACAAACGAAAGTGATACTATTCCTATTTTGCAAAAAAATTTGGAACTAAACAAGGCCTTGTATACAAAATGGCTCCAAGAGTGTATTGATTTTTTTAGTTATTGAATACAAACTATAAGCGAACTTAAGAAGAGTTCAAATTTACTTTATATAACTTTTCCCTCGTCGAAATAAGATCATCATACCACTACACTTTCTAGCGACAACCCATGTCGATCGATACATGTTTCTTTCATGAAGTCCACCAAGTCGGTGGATTGTTCCATCCATGACATGGCCAATGCCACTCTACACCTAAGATGGTCCATCTTACCATAAAGTTTTTTAATTTTTTGAATGACTAAAGTACTGAGAAAAGGGTGGATGCTTTAGAAGGTCCTAACGGCCTAGTGGGAGATCAGAAAAGTATGATGATGGACATTGCCTTAGCCTTTTTTATAAAGACATGTTTCAAAAAAAAGATAGACTGAAGATTTCCTTATCTCGTGATTTTTGGGAACAAGATGACAGAGTGTTAGTCTATTATATAGTGAAAATGATTTGTTGATATCTTCTTTTTTGAGAATGAAATAAAGGAGGCAGTTTGGAGTTGATATGCTGAAGGTGCTCCAGGACTAGATGGGTATTCCTTTATGGCTTATCATAAGTTTTGGGATCTTATGAAGAAGGATTTGTTAGCCACGTTTGAGGATTTCTGTGCATATTAAATTTCGCAATGTTATCTCTCATTTCAAAAGTGGAGGCTAAGTCTATGAATATTAGACCCATTAGTCTTATTAATTGTAGTTTTAAAATTGGTTAATTGATCATGGATTTCTAAATCGAGGCGACCTAAAGATGTTAGGGGGTGTTTGGTTGGAGGTACTAAAGTTTAATCGGTACTGTAGCACATTTGTAAGCAATCATTGTTCAATCATGGGCTAATTAGACTTAAAAAAATCGTCTCACAAATTATTCTCTATTTGTGTTTTTAGTTTTATAAATAGTCTATATTTAATACTTCATGCATGTGTCCAAACATGCATGTGTTTTTATTTTTATTATGACTTGTTTTGTCAATAAAAATACTTTAACAATACTTTATTTACTTTACTATTAACCTCATCGTCCCAGAATTAGACTTTAATTCTATCTTTGGACCAGGAATATCTATATATGTTGCATATATAATATCTTTCATTTTCTCAAGTTTTCTTTTGTAGGACCAAGTTTGAACAACGATCGATTATCAACTTCACAAATCCAAATTAAACCTCAATGACTCCATACTTAGATGATGTTCAACTGAGACGAGAACGCGATTCAAGGAGTAGCAAAATTGCAATGCTTTTCAACCTGCAGATGTTTCTTAAATGAGCAAAGATATATACACATGGCAAGAACAGAGTCCATCAGATCACACCCAAACCAAAAGAATCGCAAAATGATCACATTATTCGAACTCAAAACCATGGCGAAACTTCAGTTAATGTGTAATTGACAGCCTAGATGCCACTAACATCGAACAAAGCTTGGCGTCAGTTTTGCCCACCGCCGCCGCCGTCAGCCACCGCCATTGCCATTGCCGTCGACCATCTTGGTGATGAACTTGGGGATGGGGACATCGTACCCAAACAGCGAGAAGTTGGGCGGCAGCTGCGGCATCTTGGGCCCCGACGGCATCGGCGGGAACGAGATCTTGGCCAGCCCCGAGAAGTCGGGCATCTTGGGGATCTCCGGGATTTCGGTGGGGAGAGCCGCCGCCCCAGGCGAGCCGGCAGTCTTCTGCTGCTCCGCGGCGAGGCTGGCCACCATCTCGGGCGTGATGTTCGCCGGCAGATGGTTCTGCACCTCCGGGAGCTTGGCCAGCACCTCGGGCGGCAGGTTCGCCGGCAGCTGGCCCTGCACCGCCGGGATGGTGGCCAGGATCTCGCTCGTCTGCAGCTGCCCCTGCGACGCCTCGATGTTGGCCAGCGTCTCCGGCGGGATGTTGGCCAGCACGTCCGGCGGCACGTTGGCCGGGAGCTTCGCCAGCAACTCCGGTGGGAGGTTGCCGTAAGCTGGAAGTGGGACATTGGCCGGCTGGTTGGCGGCGGGCATGCTCACTACCGGCATGCTCTCCGGCGACCCTGCGGTAGGAACCGGCGCCGGTGCACCTGCTGCTGCCTGGCCATTTGGAGCCGCCGCAGGACGTTCGGCGAGATGGCGTTGGCCATCTGGAGCCGCCGCAGGACGTCCGGCGAGAAGGCGATGGCCATTTGGAGCCGCCGCAGGACGTTCGGCGAGATGGCGTTGGCCATCTGGAGCCGCCGCAGGACGTCCGGCGAGAAGGCGATGGCCATTTGGAGCCGCCGCAGGACGTTCGGCGAGGAGGCGTGAGGATGCACAAAGATGGAGGTGGAAAGAGAAAAAAATGGCCAGGAGAGTCACGTAGGCGAGAGGCCTCATTGTGACTTTCCTGTGGAATCGAGATTCCAAACCCAGCAAAATGGAGGGCCGCAAACACAGATGGGAGACTGCCCAGGATATATATAAGAATCTAAAATGAAACGATGAAGCTAAATTTAGTGACATGCATGTTTAATGGCAACACGGCAAGCTGGGAATAGCTCTAAACAACAGAAATTCAGGTATATATATAGCAATCTAAATATAGAATTCAAGATCCACTCATGGTTCATTGGAACAACAGAAAACTAGATAACGCTAGGGACTTGTTTACTTTCACCCCAAAACCCAAAATTTTTCAAGATTCTCCGTCACATCGAACTTTTAGATGCATACGTGGAGTATTAAATATAAACAAAAATTAAAACTAATTGCACAGTTTGGTCGGAATTTACGAGACGAATCTTTTGAGCCTAGTTAGTCTATGGTTGGACAATAATTACCATAAACAAACGAAAGTGTTACAATGTCGTGAAATTTTTCCGTTCAAGAACTAAACACGGCCTAGATATACCTTTATAGTACATTGGAACAAAAGAAACCTGATAGATATTCATGTCATGTCAGGAGAAATGGACTCGACATCATCCTACCATCTGATCATGGTTCATTACTACTTGCAATTCCAGATATAGAAGACGCTAGATATATCTTTACATTGTAACAACAGAAAACTGTCAGATATTCATGTCATGTTGGGAGAAAGGGACTACTCATCATATCTCCATGTCTTGACGCTCAGATGATGCATTACCACTCTGAGGGTTAGGGATAGCATGCTGTGCCTCAACCTTTACTTTCAGTTGTGCAAGGCCATCCATCACTGACTCGAACAGTGCATCTGATGTCGCTGCCTTCTCTGCCACACCATAGAACGATTTGCACAACACATCAAAACGCTGTGCAATTGGTGTGCTGACATTCTCATCATACGAACAGGCAATAGAAGTGTAGCTACGTTCCAAATCCTTTCTCCACCTCTGCAGAACATACTTGGAGGGCACTTCTTTGACCTTCATCAGAGTAAGTACAGAGATGATGTGGCAGCACAAGATTCCTTGAAATTCAAAATGCCGACATGCACATTTCACGTCACATCCGTCGCCGTTAAACCAGACAGAAAAGTCCAATGTAAGTTGTTGCTCCCTAATTTTAACATCTTGAGCAACATTGAACGTGTAAGATGTACCTTCTTGTTTCAGAAGTTTTGGATAGCAGTAAATTTTACCTTTTAACTGCTCCTGAAATTCTTCAAACTTTTTATTTGTATATACTAACTGGAACTGCTTCTCAATATCATAATGAGTGATGCAAGATGCCACTTCATGAGAAGACTTAAAATCGGCATTTTTTTCCTTCTCAACCATGTCTCTTAGTGCTTTGCTGTATTGCTCTAGAAACTGGTTTATTTTTGTTCCAGAACTGACATATCCATCAAACAAAGCATATTCACTTTCACACTCTTTTGTGACAGCCATGCCAGCCCAAAAGGTATCTTTTATATAAGCAGGTGCCCATTTTTGCCAATTAATGCACAGCTGAATAAGCCAGTAATTGCCTTGAAGGCCAAACTTGCTGGTCATCTCAAGCCAACCTTTTTCAAATTCACATTTTGTCAGAGATTCATAGACCACATTTGAGAAAATGAATCTAAAGTCTTTTAACTTCGAAAATCCACGGAGCTTTTCAGGGAGTTTCTTCATGACACTCAACAGACACCAGCTATGGTAAGTTTGAGGGAAAACTTGCTCAACAGCATCCTGCACTTCGTCGCACTGATCGGTAATCAAACCTTTTGGTGGTTTGTAAGACATACAAGCTAACAAAGATTTGAACAGCCATACAAAAGATTCTGTGTTCTGATTTGACAGTAGGCCACAGCCCAGAAGAATTGGTTCTCCATGATGGTTTACACCAACGAAAGAAGCAAGAGGCACTTCATACTTGCTTGTTAGGTAGGCAGCGTCAAACTTCACAACATCCGAGAAAGATTCATATGCAGCCCTACTTCTTGCGTCTGCCCAGAAAACATTCCTCAGCCGGGAATTTTCATCAAAATCCATGGCATAGAAAAAGTTTGGATTCTTGGACTGCATGCGGAAGAAGTATTGATAAAGCACATGTGTATCTTCGGCACTAAACTTCAGCCTTGTTTCCTCTTTAGAATTGTCTGTGCACTCATTCTCACCAAGCTGTGGATTTTCAAAGCCTCCACCTTGCGCATTGTTCGCACACAACTTCAGCCTTGTTTCCTCCTTAGAATTGTCTGTGCACTCATTCTCACCAAACTGTGGATTTTCATAGTGTCCACCTTGCACATTGTTCGCACAAACTTCTGACCTGCCACTTGACTCTTGCCTTCTTCTTTTAGCTCTCACCCCAGGTATCTTGTTCCGGCACACATTGATCCCTGTCTCGCTTGGAATCAAATCATGGTTGTGCTCGAGTATGAGTGAAGTCAAGCAGAACTTGTCAGTGTCATGAAGTCTAAAATTCAGTTTAGCCGGACACTGTGTTTTTGTGGAGGGATTCTGATTCAACTTATTTCTGGAGCACTGAGCTTTCCCCTGCCTGTTGCAAGCGAGAGTGAAATACTGCAACTTCTCATCCATGGTTTTAGAGGTCCTCCGTGTTATAGTGAATCCCTTCTCCTGAGCATATCTCTGACTGAACGCGATCGCGTCGTCCTCGCTATCAAATATCATTCCCTTCACTGGATCCGCGTTACCTTCCTGCGCCGCATCTGTGGATCCATTGCCTGGCAAGGCGACAAACTCATCCTCACCACCAGACATCTGTAGGTCTGCATTACCTTCATACACCACCACTTGTAAGGGTTCGATTTCGGCCATTACCTAGAAGCGCCAGGAAATCAAGAGAACCGCCTATTTAGAACCCAATTCGAAAAGATGCAGAACAGAACTGGTGTACTAGAAGCAAAAAAGAAGACGTAGACATGAACCAACCAGGTAGGTGCTAGTATCCAGAAGAAACGTAGATGGATTCTGGTTGTGCAGCTTGAGGTCTTCAGGGATATGATTCCAGTGCTCAGTGAACACGAATACAGGATCGGCTACAACGTGAGACAAAAAGTTCAGAAGACGGATAAACAGCGGTAGCAGGACGACCGAAATGCTGAGGCAACGATCCCTAATCGAAATCGAATCTTCTGCTACATCGCATCAACGACGAAGCCTCCCCAAGATCCTAGAAAAACACGCACCTGCGGCACGAGGATCCTCGACTACGCCCGCTCGCCCGAATCGCCCCCGCGCCGCCGTCGCTTCTTCAGCGCCGCGGATATTGGCCGGGTTTCCCCGGGGGAGCGCAGACGCAGACGCAGGGATCGCCGAGGCGCAGAAATGGTCCCGCCCGCGGGTGCGGACCGCGGAGAAGGTGCGGGTATGCCCGCCCGGGAGGCGCGGCGTCGGCGTCGGTGGCGGCGGGCGGAGCGAGTGGTGGTCGTGGTCGGTGACGGTAAGCGAGGGGAGCAATCAGCAAAGCCCAAGTGAAATCCGCCATGCTGGGCCGTTTCGGTGGATGGTAAGGATTTTCCAGCCCAACTCACGTTGGGCCGTCGTGAGGTTACGGCCCATTAAGCGTTACGGGCTCGTTTGGTCCATGCTTTTGCTTTTTTTTTTTTTGAACTTTGCACGCTTTTGTTGCTAAACGTATGTATGGCTGGCTGCAGTGTGTTTGTCGGCGGGTGTAGGGTGGAAAATATCACTGACAGGCATGGCCCACGCTTGCGAAACGTATGGCTGCAAGGTGGACGCCGTGAGCCCACACACAGCCCAATCAGGATAGTGAGTGGGCCCCGTGGCCCACCTGTCTGGCTGTCCCTGTCGGATGAACCAATGGCTGGCTGGCTCTTCCCCCAACTACCTTTCCTCTCCCGGCTGCTCTGCCTCGCCATAGTAGGTGAGCAAGAATCCCCGAGACCTGGTTCGTCGCCGACTGTGACCGTTCCAGAAGATCATCAGGGCCGGGGCGCCCCCAATTCGAACCGCTGCTGTTCTAATCCTCGGTAAGTTCATCCCTGTCTTCCTAGTTTCCTCCGGTCAGTTTGTAGAGACCTTATCCAATTCGTTTTGGCCGGCTGGTTTGGTTGCTTTAGCTTTTCTGCAACCTGGACCTGAATAAAGAATCCGCCGTCGAGGTGGACAACAAAAGGGAAGGGTGAGCTGTTCAGGTTCGAATCTTTTTTTTTAGAGTTCCTGAGCTGTTCAGGATTCAGGCTATTAATTCAGAGTTGACAGTAATACGCCATGCGCTCTGTTTAATCTCTTATTATTCAATTATAATCTCCCCAACAGCACCTGGGAGCTCTTTTTCAAGGTTGTATCTGTAAGCTTTTCGGCCTTGCCGCAGCAGACCTGTCTGTTACTCTGTTTTAACTAGAAAATTTACAGGTAGAAGAAGAAAGAGGCATATGGCTGTGAGCCTGTGACTCTGACTCACACTGACTGACTGTTTCGTGACTCTTCCAGGGCGGCGGGATCGAAGATGCCGGAGCATTCAGAGAACGCGGCGGCGGACCTGATGGGTAACATCATGGAGACCATCGCGGAGAACCTTCCGAAGCAGAAGTCAGTCCGGTTCGACGACGGCGAGGGCTCCATCTCCGACCAGGCCAAGAAGCTCTTCGGCGGCGGGCAGGCCGGTAACAAGAAGTCTATCCACCATGTCCTGGGTGGCGGGAAATGTACGTATTGCAAGTAACAATATATAGTGATGCCATCCATCAAGTGGCTGACTGTCTACAAATTAATTCTTTCCTTGTGAATGAATTGTGATGAATGATGTCTGACGATGGAATGGCTGCAGCCGCCGACGTGCTGCTGTGGCGGAACAAGAAGATCTCGTCCAGCGTGCTGGGCGTGGCGACGCTGGTGTGGGTCTTCTTCGAGTGGCTGGACTACCACTTCCTCACCATCGTCTGCTTCCTGCTCGCGCTCGGCATGGCCGTCCAGTTCGCCTGGTCCACCTTCGCCGCCGTGCTCAACAGAGGGTACGAACATACTCATCCACGCCGCTGTCAGCTTAGCTATATTGTGTTGGTTCCGTCGTTCGATGCCATGCCATTGCCATCCATGGCTGATCGATCCCATTCCAACGTGGCTGGCCTGCTCAACGATCCACCAGGTCCCCTTCCAGCGTGCCTCGCGTGCAGCTGCCGGAGGAGCTGTTCGCCAACGTGGGCGCGGCCGTCGGCGCCCAGGTGAACAGGGCGCTGGGCTTCCTCCAGGACGTGTCCTGCGGACGAGACCTCAAGCAGTTGCTCATCGTAAGTGAGGCCGTGGTGCTCGACTCTTCAGTCTTGCTGAACATTTTTGCAGAATTGCAGTAGCTGTTGTCACACCGACGACTGATGAGCTTGCTTTCCTGTATATATAATTTTTTAACAATTGGTAATGGCAATTGATATAAGGTGATCGCCGGGTTCTTTGCGGCGGCGATCGTCGGCAGCTTCTGCAACTTCTTGACAGTCATCTACATCGGTAATGATTTCTGAATTCTGACAGTGCTTATAATTTCAGGGTTACATTACAGTTCTGAATGTTCTGTTTGGTAAATGCTTAATTAATTAGCTGCTGATGGACGGTATCATCGTGTTGGTTGGTATGATAATTCAGGGTTCGTGTGCGCGCACACGCTGCCAGTGCTGTACGAGAGGTACCAGGACCAAGTGGACGACTTCCTGTACAACATGCTGGGCGTGGTGCAGAGCCAGTACCAGAAGCTGGACACCAAGGGCATCCTCAAGGGTGGCGTCTCCAAGTTCAGGAAGAACGAGTAGCTAGCCAGTGGCATCCCATCCATTATTATTCCCCTCGCTGCTTCATCAATCATCAGCAGGAGCAGGGCGAGCTAGTAGTGAGGTTTCTCTCCTTCCTCTGCCTGCTGCCTGCTGTGTAATCAGTAATCTAATCTCTATGATTGCTTCAGATTTCATCTCCGTCTCCAAAACTAAACCGATCGAACTGCCATACATTCTGTACAGAGAATAATAACCGTGTTGCTGCTGCTATACATATATACTACTTGTGTAATGATATGACATTTTAGCTTCGCGTGTACTGATGAATGCACATTGCACTAAAGCTTACGTACTTTCCTTTCATATGCTCATCTTGCTTCTTCCTTGGAAATTAGTCACAAAGTGCAGTGAGTCTGCATTTCCGAGACATAGCGATGGCTTCCATTCAGAATTTCATCATCAGAAAACAAACAAGGCAAGAAACGAACACCATATCATAGTACGTGGGCTATGGGCCCGCTAATCTCTAGGCCTAGTACGCCCCGGCCCACGGTCCACGAGCGCGCTTCCTGGGCTGGGCTGGGCCGCGCGCGCTGCACGCACATGCATGGTCACATCGTCGCTTGCTGATGCATGGGTCCGGTCTCCTGTCCTGTCCTGTCCTTGGTTCCTGTCCACCAGGGCGCGGCGGCGTGCACGCGGGGCTGAGGACGGAACGTGCACCGCGCCGCGCCACCACGTGGCGGCCGTGCGCCGGCGGCCGCCCGCCATGAGCACCGCCTCAGCCCGGTGTGGCGCCGCGTGCCAACTCGGACGGACATGCCCCGGCGGTGGCCCACCAGTACCGGGGTGCCGTGATCTCCTGTGCAGTGCGCACGTCGTAGCTAGCGAGAGGCCTCTCGCGCAACCCTGCGTGTGTCCGCGTGGTGGATTGGATTATGTTGCACGCATGTGCCCCCACGTGTGTTCAAATGCAAATCTTTCTTTCTTGCTGCGTTGCCGAGGGTTCAGTGGTGATGTATGATTAGTGATTTAGAGTTTTCCACTGTTTTTTAGTAACTAGCTTTTGTCAAAATCTGTTATCAATAAAAGTCGTAGTTACCATATAATATATACTATATATCAAGCATGCATGTTTGTACGTTTGCTGCGGAAGATACACCTTTATCATGTGATTATACGTCGATTTGTATCTCGAAGATTTATGTAATTGTTGTGTTGTTTATTTGTTTGTTCCAATAAGTATTGGAATAATGGGACTTCGTATACTGTTGTCGTTCGATACATAAACACATGTGGTTTTAACTCGTACAGGTATGAGTTCTAAATCTAAATCATATATGGGAGAGAGAGAGAGAGACACAAAAGGCATTACGAAAAGTGGAAAAAATTGAATTGAAAATTCACTTCGCATCAATTTAGTATCAGATATAGATATGGGCCACAAACGTCCTGGACATTAGAGGGGCTAAGATCACACCTAATTTGATCATGTAATCCAATTGTTCACTTGCACTCTTCTTCCTCTATAATATTCTCTTATCGTCTTGTGTCTCCGAATCATAGGCGGACCAAGGGTATTCCCTAGTATTTCTGGAAATACGGTACCCAACTTTTCTAGGATACTTTCATATATATGATGCACATATATATATATATATATATATGTTACAATTTTTTGTGCTATTTTGGTTGATTGCAACCCCCAAAAATCAAATAAACACTTTTTTGGCTTGCTTTCTAAAGTTCTACCTTTCCAAACCAGCCTACTTTGTGGGATATCTATGGATTTTTTTTTGCGTAGAAGTACGAATACCCAAGTTTAAAATTCTAGCTCTGCCATTGCTCCTAATGTTAATTCATAACTTCCATCCATCGTGCCAGTGTGCCATCCTCGCTCCACCTGAGCCAACCACTTAATTTGTTGTTATTTCTGCCTCCAATGAGGTCGATCGTAGTGGCCATGCACTACCACCCTAAACAACCCCAACGATCACATCTTTCATCTTGTGAATGACGTCATTGGCGCTTGATCTACACCGCATACATGATTCGCCGCACTCAGTGGGGTGAACCACCTCGCCTCTAACCATCCGAAATGGCCTGCCACTGTCGGTTGCTCTACCCACCCATCCATCCATCGTCGAGCTAGCTTTTCTCCCTAGCCTTCTATCTATGATTAAGGAATGAAGGAAACCCCCAAAGACAAACCCTAAACCCTTATCCTCACTGGATTTGATGAAGATGATGGAGAATACGCTTGCCATCTTTTCATGGTGAGACAACAAATTTTACATGGAGAATGGAAGGGGGAAGAAGGGGAAGAAAACATTCTTGTGTATGAAAAAAAACACTCGTCGAGTTAAGATTCACAATCCCCTTTTGGCCTTTCCTAAATAATTTGACAAGGAAGTAACATAACTACTACTTATGGAATTAGAAGACACACTTATAGAAGACACTAGTCTAATTGTTCGTTTATCAGCCATTCGACAGTGTTTTTCTTTCACAACAAATCAGTCAACGGTACTTTCTGCAACGGCTTATCAGCCAAACGAACAAGACGATGCCATCATTGTACGAACATAAATGACACATTCAAACACTCACATGCACATTGTTTGAGTGTACATAACGTTTCATTTAATCACAAGATAAGACTAGGTGATTATTAAACTTTCCAATATCTGCCACCTGTTAACTAGGTCAACATCAACTATAAGTAGGTCCACGTACGAAAAGCCACCGTACCAACAATGCATGCAGCATGCCCCTGAACCTCGTTGATCCCAAGGTTTCGAATAGGCGAGACTTGACATTCTACTGCTGACGCAACAGTTTACTTAACTAGTGGTACTACTACTGCTGCTGCTGCTGTAACTAGCTATATTGGCACAGACAATCCAACGTCGTGAAGCCACGTCAGATGTCAAGGTGGGCCCAAGCGGACAACAATGTGCATGTGTCTTTGGGGAGAAAAAACTGAAAAGCAAGGGAGAGAGAGCCGGGGGTATCTGTGCTCCTCTGGCTTTACAGAGAGATGAGATCTGTCTGCTGCTGCTGCTGCCTTGTGCAAAGCTAAGCTAGCTGCAGCAGTGATCTCATGGTGTCTTCATCTTCCGCCCATCTTCCCAGATACTGTGAGATCTTTTTCTCCACTTGCCCGGCCGGTGATTCTCTTCCGGCCTGGCGATTAACCGAGCTATACTAGCCATGCGCCCACCATGAAGCTTGCCCTTCTCTCTGTGAAGAGCTAGCTCAAGGGCTGCATGGCTCGATCTGGACCTCTCGCTCCGACCTGCGACGTGGCGCACGGACGCCAATGGAGCTAGAGACCTCGGCGACAATATAAATACCTCCACCTGCTCACCAACCCTCCTCCATCAACCAAGCAAGCTAGCAGCTAAAGCTTCTCAGCTTCACACTAGCTAGCAATCAAGCTCCACACACTAGCTAGCTCACTCGGTCACTGACCAGTGACCACACACTCTTCTTGCTGACTGCTTGCTCGAGCTAGCTAGGTCTCGAGGGTTAGGTAGCTAGGCATGGCTGCTATAACCAGCTGGTCTGACGATCAGTGCGATCACCTTGTGTGGGCATTGCCACCCATGGAGGGCAACCTCAGGGGCTGCCGCGGCGCCGGCGACGATGACGACGACGACTACGACGTTGCTCCGGCTGCGTAAACTAACGGATCTGCAGTATCTGTGCATGCATGCAGTCATGATCTAATAGGTGGCGGCGGCAGTGAGATTGTACAAGCGATGATGAGAGTACGTGTGCTGAGGTTTTGAGGTGATGTATATTTCTTGCCTCCGAGGTAATAACTTAATTTACTCTTATAGTAATATATAGCTTTGCTTACCTAGCTAGTTACTAGAAATAAAGAGAGAGGCAGCCATGACTGGAGCAGAAAGGAGTCCTTGTTGGTGTAATAACAGAGGTCATGACTCAGGACTTGTGTACTACTTTAACTATCTAAAGAAAAGGAGTTGTGTACTACTTTAACTATCTAAAGAAAATAAATTAAGGACTTTATTTGGTTTTATTTTATTTCTCTGTGTTTGTCTGTTTGAAAAGGACAGCCGGAAGGTGAATTAATATTTGGATATGGATGAAAGGGCCAAATTAAACAAACGGGCCCTAAACAAACAAGATACTAGTATATATGACATTGTATTGTATACTGTACTGTAAGAAGATATTGAATGTTAGCTCAAAATTCCATATAACCTAAATTTGTGAGTACATGCTGGAGGTCTATGAATATATGTCTTCTAAATAAACGAAAGGCTTCTAGGGAACAATAATAATATATCAGAAAATAAGGTTTTCCTAGGGCATACAAAATCTCCTCCCTCTACTAAATCCTTCACTTCTAGTATTTCCAGAGAATATTTTGTGACAGATATTCCTCTCTAACTTTAGTGGAATAATTAAGCATGTATTGTCTGCGAGAACTTTAGTATGCAAGCAAGCTTATTTGTTCAATTGGAGTTGATGATGCACTTATTTATACAGATATATAAGTAGAGAAACAATGCTCATTTCCAATATATTATAACTGAGTACTAAGTTCAAGGATGAGGCCTCCCCCCAACCCTACGCGGCTACGCCACACACACACACACCGCCACCGGCATCTTTTTTTTCTTCTAGTTTAATGAACAACTAAGCTCTTACCATTGTTTTTAAAAAATTAAAGATATGTATGGGGCCTATATAACTATTTCTCATGAGAAAACAAAAAACAACTTAGAAAGTCTGATTCTTATGGAATGCAAAAGTGCCTTCAACAATTATTCTCTGATGTGCCATATTTTGCATCTCTGTGTGCTCTAGTACATCAATAGAAAAAATATTATTTATCATGTAGTATCTTGTTAAATATAATGATGCACATAGTCGACATACACCTTCACTAAATGAGGATATCTTGACGGTTTTACTTCATCATCATTCAAGAAATACATATTTCCTTAGAGATTGATGTGGTTTCATTTTGGTACTCAAGAAAACTCTTGCCCCTAAAGGTAATTCAGGATTAGTAGTGTTCACTAAATGAGGATTTCTTTTCTTTGAAGGCAAGATACTCATTTCGGATATATCGATATGTACGTGTACTATTAGTTCAGCATATGTACTTTTAATTATGATTTTTATGTGCATCCCAAGCCGCAATGAAGGTTTTGTTTTTGTGACTAGCCGCAGTGAAGGTTAAACAAGTAGTGCACCACTTGATTACTACAGCAGAATATAATTTGCCAGATGGTAATACATACTTAGGTTAACCATGTCAAAATTAGAACACAGCGTGTTACGTGGTTTTGGTGGTCCTTAATTACATATAGACAGTTAGACATATAAGCGTAAAACACAAGTTATGGACAGATAGAACCTGCTATCATCGTACAATTAACCTGATGAAAGAGAAGAAAACCTGCATCAACTTGTGAAACAGAGGTCGTCAGAGATTCATAACGCAGCATTAGTTGATTAGTGTCCAATATATTGCGTCATGCAGCAGAGTGGTTCCAGCTACAAGATGGTGATGAGCTAATGAACCAAACACCTCCAACAGCAGCCAGCCACCTGCCCACCAATTCCCAACTTCCCAACTGGCTGGCCGCTGGCGAAAGAGTACGCGCTCAGCATCGAAATGAAGCTATAAAATGCCCGGCAAGCACACATGTCTCTGCATCTCCTCCATCGCAAGCAAGCGCGCCCTTCACAGTTTCTAGCTAGCTAGTAGCTAGAGCACACTTCTGCTAGCTAGTAGTAGCCATGGCTTCCTCCGCCGGGTCGTCCCTCTTCTTCGCCACGGCGCTCGTGATGATGGCGCTCATCGTGCTCGATGGCAGCAGCACGTGCCACGCCGCGCGGCATCTCGCCGACACGACGACTGCCGCCCCGGCCGCTGCTCCGGCCGCCGTCCCGGGCATTCCTGCGGTGCCGAAGCCGCCGGTCATCGTACCCACCGTCACCGTGCCCGCGGCCACCCTTCCACCGATGCCCACCGTGCCGACGGCGGGCGCTGTGCCACCGATCCCAGCGTTGCCCAAGATTCCCGCGGTGGGCGCCGTGCCACCGATCCCCGCGGTCACCGTGCCCACAGTGCCGAACGCCGCCGCGCTGCCCCCTATGCCGGCTATACCCGCCATGCCAAAGGTGACGCTGCCGCCGATTTCCGCCGTCGTCCCTAAGGTTGGCGCCTTGCCGCCGATGCCCTCCATCCCGGCTGGCGTGCCCATGCCGTTCGTGGCGTCGCCTCCTTCGGCATAATCATCAGCAGTGTTTAATTGTGTCATTGTCTGGAGTGTAATATCTAGTCATTCGCTCATGCATGTCTGATAGATTGTCCATCTGAGTATTCGAGTTGATCACTCGTGATGCATGCATGTATGCATATGTGTTCGTTGGGCCGCATGCATGCTGCCTTTTCATTAGCGGAGTATTTATTTTTCCTTTTTTATGTATGTTTGTGATTCTATATACCTATATATTGTATTAAGTTTTGTTGGTTCATTTTGCCAAAAAAAATTTATTTTGATTGATGGTCACTGATTTATATATAAGTACACATGTGTACTGTATAACAGACTAAACAGAGTGCTCGGCTACGCCGAGTGTTCTGCATCATGTATTTGAGTTTATTTTTGGCACTTTGCTAATTGCAGAACGGCAGTGTCTGTATCCTCGCACTTGTATGCATATAGTATTTTACCACGCCACAGTATGAAAACCAAAAGACTGTAATGTATTTAAGGCCTTATTTAGATCCAAAAACTTTTTGGATTTTGACATTGTAGCACTTTCGTTTTTATTTGACAAACATTGTCCAATCATAAAGTAATTAGGCTTAAAAGATTCGTCTCGTGATTTACAAATAAACTGTGCAATTAGTTATCTTTTTTATCTATATTTAATGTTCAATGCATGTGCCGTAAGATTCGATGTGATGGAGAATCTTGTAAAGTTTTGGGTTTTTGGGTGCATCTAAACAAGGCCTAAAGACACATTGGCCTAAAAATAAATATTTAGATAATGTGCTGGATTTAGTTGGGCTTGGCCTATTTCATATTGAATCAAATCAAATAAGTTTAAGGTCAATAAAATGTGTAATTCTATATGAGAAATTGACACCTTCTAACATATTGTGTTTCTACATTGCTACTACTTCAGGCAATTAGGTTTTTGAGGAGAATGTACATTAACGTGATTGCTCGTTCACTATCAAGTTGGTAGACTTCTCCTAGTGTTTTAATTAGTAATAAAGTACTACCACTAGTCATAGCACTAGAAAATCCTTACTATGAGACATTTACGTACTAGGGAAAATTTATACTAAATTTTGAATACTAAAACACTAGAAGAAGCCTACATTACTAGAAAAAGTTGAAAATTTTAGTTGTGGTTCCATGTTTAAATAGACGTTGGAGGGGTGGGCATGTACTTGGAGTTAAGTCTCCTGGCACAGTAGTGTCGTAGCCCTTAGCACTTTTGGTGAGTATAAACGTCGCATGTTCAAACAGAAAGTGTGAGAGGGTTAAATCATTTAGCATGGCCTATGGTAAGCAGTATATGGCACCGTGTTGTATGCCTACAATGCTCCATCAGCGGTCCAAAATAAGTTGAAAAGTATTTAGTTGTATATGCTATAATCCAAAGAAGGCGGATAATTCACTATATATATATATATTTCAACATTCACTTGTCTCACGTGGAGGCTCTCTCTCACATCACTATTGGAGACTGGGTCTTTTTGCCGAGTGCTAAATGTCGGGCACTCGTCAAAGCTTCTCTTTGCCGGGTGCCGCACTCGGTAAAGAAAAACACTTGGCAAAGAAAGCTTTGCCGAGTGCCTCGCATTCGGCAAAGCTAGACACTCTGCAAAGGCCATTTGTGCTGAGAGCTAGGCACTTGGCAAAGCTCAACCCTTGGCAAAAAGACGGCCGTTAGTCTTTGTCAAGTGCCCGTCGTCGGGCACTCAGCAAAGTTTTTTTTAAAAAAAATTGTTTTCTTTCCGAGTGCCATCTTTCTAGCACTCGGTAAAGATTTTTTTTCTTCTTTAACAAAGTTAAAAAGTTTGATGCATGTCCATCTTTGATTGAATTGATGGCATGTGTGTTTGAATCTTGGAGCTTCTGTCCAATCTCGATCGTTTGCAATGGATTGTGAATTGAATTAAAACCACAAGCTCTATCTTCACTAGTTTAATTACTTGCATATTGTTGACTATCGTTGTACCTAATAATGTTACAAACAAATCTGCTGATGTCATCGTCATGGTTTTAGAAACCAACCAGATGTGCAGATGCGGCACACGGCACCAGTATGTCCTGCATGCAAGAAGCTGAGCTGCCGGAGAAGCAGCGTCAAACCGGCCGGCATCCACCTCTCTGACACCCAAAAAAAAAAGAAAAAAAAACGTATGGCTCTGAAGGAGATCACCAAAAGCTCATCCATATGACGATCAATTTGCAAGCAGTCGCCTATAAATTGACATCCACTGCGCAGGTGTTTGCATGCATCACTAGTAAACAGACAGAGCTCCTGTAGCTACTAGTTGAGCAATTAACTAGCAGCAAGTAACCGCCCGATCAAGATCGCACAATGGCCTCTTCCGCCTCAGCTCTCTTCGTCAAAGCGGCGCTCGTCATGGCGCTCATGCTCGCCGGGAGCACCACGTGCCATGCTGCTCGCTACCTCGCCGACTCGACTTCGGCGGCCGCTCCTGCCGCAGTAGTGCCGACCGTGCCCGCGGTGCCTGCCGCGGCAGCCTTGCCACCGCTTGCCGCGGTACCGACGACGGTCCCCGCGGTCACCGTGCCACCGAAGCCCACGGTGCCAGTGGTCGTCGTCCCTGCGGCGACCTTGCCACCCATGCCGGCGGTGCCCGCAGCGACCCTCCCGCCGATGCCTGCGGTGCCTGCAGTACCAAACGCCGCGCTGCCCCGTATGCCGGCCGTCCCCGCCGTGCCCAAGGCGACCCTCCCGCCGCCGATGCCTGCAGTGCCGGCCGTGCCCAAGGTGACACTGCCGCCGATGGCCGCCGTGCCTAAGGTGACAGTACTGCCACCGATGCCCTCCATCCCGGGCGTGCCGAAGCCATTCTTGGCGCCACCTCCTTCGGCATAATCAAGCATCTCCTTCCGTGTCTATATATGCATGTGTACCTGTGTTATGTAGAGACGTGGAGTGTCAGTCTGTCGTCTGATTGTCCATCGAGTTCATCGGTCATCGCTCAATCCTGTGTTTGCTGGGTATGGTGTCTGGCTGTCTGCTCATGATTCATGAGATGGTTTGGTTGGAGAAATTCTTCCTTTCTGTTTCTACTTTAGTCCTTTCTATATGTTTGTTGTACATATACTTATATAATACGTATACTCCCTCCATTCTAAATTCTTCACTTTGGCATTATATCTTAAGTTATTTTTTTTCCTGATTTCTGATATATACGTGTGGTTGTTGGTTTAAGTGTTTGTATTGTACACATATCACCCCGGCCGGCTTATTCGTTCTATTGTGAGCATATATGAGTTTATTTTAGTTGCGTTTATTGCATAATGTTAGTATTCATATCTTCTTGGTATTTCATAGGCTGAATTTTGCTCTGAAAAAAGAAAAAACAAATGTTTCCATTCAGCAACATAATTAGTTTTAAAAGACAGGTGCAGCCAGTGTCAGATGCCTATTTAGGCTTTGTTTAGTTCATCCTAAAATCCAAAAAAATTTCAAGATTCTCCGTCACGTCGCATCTTGTAGCACATGTATAGAACACTAAATATAAATAAATAAAAAACTAATTGCATAGTTTATCTATAATTTGCGAGATAAATCTTTTTGAGCCTAGTTAGAGCATCTCCAGTGGTTTGCTAAAAATCATTTAACAAATCTTATGATTTGGCAAGTGACTAAAACATATAGCAAGTGTAAATTCTTAGTATCTCCAGTGGTTTGCTATTTAGGCTTGGTAAATTAAGAAAAGTAGGTCCACTTCATCAACTAACTTTGACTGGACTTC
>Ga0182004_10000459_pt1 | contig 24597 bp, 27 predicted proteins | sample Sormic07211540_1_FD_120479 | JGI IMG/M metagenome (GOLD analysis project Ga0182004, IMG submission 120479) | Endophyte microbial communities from Sorghum bicolor roots, Mead, Nebraska, USA - 072115-40_1 MetaG | ecosystem: Host-associated > Plants > Roots > Unclassified | place: USA: Nebraska...
CAAGATTCAACAATGTAAATGAAGTTCAGGAAGAATCACAATCTATTCATATAGTTTTTATATTTTCAAACTCAACAACTCAAAAGTTATTCATGATTTATATTCCCAATGTTTGACCCAAACATTATCTAAAACGACTTTCTTTATGGGTATGGAGTGAGTACTTTAACACTTCCCAGACCCAGAAAGTACAGCTGCCATTAGAGTTGCTTCTGCAGGCTCTCTCTATTACTAGTTTTGGATCCCTAGCTTGTAATAGTTCAGCAATTTCTCCATCACCTGTGCAGACTAAAACGACGCCTTTAGATGGATACCTACTATATACATCTATATATGGATCTGGTAAGAGCGAGGATATCTCATAATTCTGATTTCTCCAGGCTGGAAGTTGGCTTGTTCTGACGAACACTTGGTATTGTGACAGTCATTGGATTCTCATCTACAGAAGGACACCAAGCATGTGCTGTCTACTTCTTTAATTTGGTTCCCTTGGGCTCTTGTGGTGTAACTCTGGCATGGCATGCACCCTGAAGATGTTTCTCTTGATATATACTATTACCAGCAAAACAGCTGAACTTTGCATCCTAGATCATTTCCAAAGGCAGTCCAGGTGCAGTGCAGATGTTGTGTTCATGCAAGCATACAAAGATATAATTCTACTAATATAGTATATATGCTGTCAGAGACAATTAAGACTTGACAGAATTTTTATTTCGGGAGAAAAAATGGATTTGATCACAGTTGTTCGCTTCGGACTGTTGAAGAACCGAACCGAAACAGTCAATCTGATCCAGGCAACCACATTGTTTTTGTTTTTTAATAACTGCATCCAGAAGTTCAGATCAGAAATACTTTCTGCAGAATGAAAGAATCTTAATTTACTAGAGACGATATATTTGGAATTAACAAAGATGTTCAGATGTCCTCCAATTTTCTATCTGGCGTGTGTGTGTGTATGCGCGAGCAAATCTGATACTCTATTCGATCCAGATTTGGATCTCGGAGGGAGAGTATCTGACTGGACCCCTTCTTATTGCTGTCACAGCTCTCCTAGGACTAGAATTTGAACAAGTTGCGCCTGCTAGCCGGCAAAGAGTTGTATTGCACGTTGTTTCCTAAATCATTCAGATTCTTGCATTGCATCAACTAATCGCATCGAAACTAAACGCACGTTTCTTAATCTGAAGCAGCAACCAATCGAACTCTGAATTTGTTGGAGGAAAAGTAACTGTATATAGCGTGTTGATGTAATTAGGGACTTGTCAGGCTGCGTTTAATTTAGTGGTGACGGTGATGCTGATGCTGACCACGCAGAAACTTGGAGGACTCCATAGTTCAACGCACGAAGGAATCACAGAGGACGACATGCCTGTAAAGTTTCACCTCGTTTTCGGTATGAGCATGCCTCGATCACGTACACCTCATTGTGTCTCCCCAATTCTTAAAAGACTCTAAAAAAACACCCAGTGGCCAATACACTTGTGGCTGCAGGTAGTTAGCATGTGACATGATGATAATGCAGTGCAGCACATTCTAATTTCTCTGAATGTTACTGTAGTAGTATGATAGTTCTGTATCTGCATGATCAGCCAAACATACTTGTTTTTTAGCCGCGAGCTGCCCAATTTGCAGTAGTTTAATCTATATAACGGAAGCAACTACACATCCTGTCCTGCATGTTGCAGCTTGCCAGCGTAATGGAACTATACTTTGAGCATGCATTGGTGGAAAGATGCCTGGCTGCGAAGCTCATCAACACATGACGAGCAACTCAGCTGCAGGTGCTGCAGTATTTCCTTGTGCAAACTGATGTCACTCTTCTGCTCAAGTCTCACATTCTGCACCCATGGTCATGAATTCCAGCCTCCCTCAGTCCTTATCACAGTAATATTCAGTATTTTCACCGGGTCACTCTTCAGCACTTGAGCCGATCAGTTCGTTGAATGAGAGTTTTCTCTTAGGAAAATAAAGAAGAAGTTTTTTTACATCACAGCAGGGACAGGCTTTCAGTCACTTTGCGGTGACAGGGAGCTTTTTGGCGCCCGGAAAGCGAGTGCTTGGGCTTCCTTTTCGGACGTCCATGCCTCCATGGCCATGGCCATGGCCTCCTCCTCCTGCCCTACGCCACACCAGAGAGAGAGAGAGAGAGCACGCTAGGTGACAAGCGCATCATACTGCTCGGCTTTCCAGCCTATCATGGACTCACTCACTCACTCATGGTCAGCCAGTCAAAGGGAGGAGAGAGCCCTACACTACGGCACACTAGCCAGCCATGTGGTCCCCATCTCGCAAAGCTCAAGCTAATAACAGCTGGAGCCTGCCCTGGAGGGAGGAAGTGGCTGTCTGCTGCTACCGCTTAGCAGTAGCAGCTATCGCAGGACACTGGACATGGCCACGGGCACCACCGCCGGCTAGACGAGAGCCCCGGCCTGGCCTCTCGGCCTAGCTAGCCAAGTAACTGATCGATGCCAATTATCAATTACTCCTGCTTGAGTTGCCATGCCACATCTCTGAATTCTGATTTCTAGCCAGCAGAAGGGAGAAAAGCTGTCGACAAACGTTTCGCATGAAACTATAACTATTCAGTCTTTCTCGTTTTCCTGTCAACGAACCATGCAATTCAGACGATTCAGTTTCGGCTCTTGCAATTCAGCATGATCATCCCATGCATCCCATTTCCATATTCCCAATAGGAGTATAGCTAGGACAAAATCGACCAAAGTACGACCTTTTTAGTATTTCTTTTTTGAAGAAACTAGACCATTTTAGTATTTTTCAGAAAGAACCATCGAAAAAGGCAGGCACCCATCCGTTTTTACAGCTCCACATGCACACAGCCTGAACACTGATTCACTGAGGAGAAGTCCCAAGGGGAAAAAAAATGGCGTTGCAGTTGAAGAACCATGCATCCGGCTATCCAATTGCCTTGCCATACGCCATGTGGGGTTTCTCTCTCGCTTCCCCGGCCACCATGTTACGTCACATCCATACCTGGACCTGGGCCAGCGCCCAGCGGCGTCGTCTCGCTCCCCGGTCCCCTCTTCTTCTTCTTGACCGCCAACGGCGCGCCGCTCTCTCTCGCTGCCTTTAAAGAGCCGGCCGGGCAAACAGCTCGAGGAGCAAAGCTCTCGTCGGTCGTGTCGTGGTGGCAGCGGTGTAGAGCTGCAGGCTGCAGCTGCAAGCAATAGAGATCGAGCCGAGAAGAGTGATCCGGCGGGCCGGAGCTCCGTCGCTTCATTGATGAATGCCGAAGCTATAGCGGCCCTTGCTCGTTCCCAGGTTCGTCAGTAAATCGGTTGGCTTTTGACCCGTAAGATTGCCGGCCATGTCATGCATGTATGGCAGATAGATTCTTGCTCTGACTGAGCTGGTTGATCGATCATGAATTCATGGGCTGCACGCAGGTTCGAATTCGATGCCCCGGTCGCCGCCCGGATGGCACTCCCAACCCCGGTGGTAGCCGGCATTGCGGCCGGCGCCGCCGCGCTGCTGCTGACCGCCGCCCTCGCCGTGGCGTGGTGGCTCGTGAGGCGGCGCCGTGACCGGAGCTCCGACACCGGCTCCTCGTCGGAGGCTCCTCCTCCCACGCTGGGTACGTAATACTCGTGCGTGCACGCACATACATACATACATATCGTCTGCCTGCCGCTTACGCGTGTAGCTTGCTGGGGCTGCAGCGGAGTGGGGCCGGTGCGGCCGGACCTCGTCGGCGCCGGAGTTCCACGGCGCCAGGCAGTTCTCGCTGGAGGAGCTCGCGCACGCCACCCACAACTTCGCCGAGGCCAACCTGGTGGGCGCGGGCGGCTTCGGGCTGGTGTACAAGGGCCTGCTGCTCGACGGCACCGTCGTCGCCATCAAGCGCCGCGCCGGCGCGCCGCGGCAGGACTTCTCCGACGAGGTATACATAGCCAAACACTCCAATGCACCTTAATTTGTGCACTGCTACCATCATGATTCTTTTGCATCATGATTCTTTTTTTATTATTATTGTTGAAAATGCAGATTAGGAGGCTATCGGAGATCTGGCACCGCAACGTGGTGACGCTGATCGGCTACTGCCAAGACGGCGGTCTACAGATGCTGGTGTTCGAGTACCTGCCCAACGGCAGTGTCAGCGGCCACTTGTACGGTAATGACCTGAGCTGACCTGATGGTTTCACTATTACAGTGAGTCGTCAGTGACTTCTCGTCTCCCTGGATGTTGCATGAACACCTTGACAGATACTGTACTTATGTCTGCTGTTCATCAGACACTGGCAAGGAGTCGATGACAAGGCTGGAGTTCAAGCAGAGGTTGTCGATAGCCATTGGAGCAGCTAAAGGTCACAATTAAGACTGCCAAGTCACGCTATCCTTTTACTACACCTGTGCACTGGAGATGCATGCAAAAACAAACACAAGCAAGGCGCCTGAAACTGAAAGCCTGAATTCTCAACTGCAGGTCTGAATCATCTGCACAGCCTGGCGCCGCCGTTGATCCACAGGGACTTCAAGACGAGCAACGTCCTCGTCGACGAGAACTTCATCGCCAAGGTGTCCGACGCCGGGATCGACAGGCTGCTGCGAGGCTTCAATGGCGCTGCCACTCCGGCGGCGAACGGCGGTGTCTTCCAAGACCCAGAGTGAGTAGTCTGAATGTGCATTTTGCCGTGCTACCTGCATTCGACCTTCCTTTCTGTCACAGTATCTATATAGGACCTGAAATTGCAAGCTACATGAACAATGCAATCCAATGCTCACAAAATGTGCTCCTCATGAATTCTTACCATGCATTTCTGGCGTTTACAGGGTACATTCACTGGCGCAGCTTTCTGAAAGCAGCGACGTGTACAGCTTTGGTGTGTTCCTTCTGGAGCTGATCACTGGCAGGGAAGCAGCGGGGCTGATTCCGCCGGAATCCAACGATTCTTTCGCTCAATTGGTGAGTGCTAGTCTAATCTCAAAAGCCAACCAAATGATGAAGCTCAAATCATTTGGACAGGCAAATCACAAATGATGAAGCTCATGATCTTGCCTGACCGATGAATCTGTGTGTCGATCAGATGGAGGCGCGTTTCAGCTCGAACGAGCTGGTGGACCCGAGGCTGGGAGGGAGCTTCACCTCGGAGGGCATGGCGGAGGTGGTGGGCCTGGCGTTCCACTGCCTGAGCACGTCGGCGAGGCGGCGGCCCAGGATGCGGCTGGTGGCCGCGGAGCTGGACCGGATCCTGGAGAAGGAGATGACCCTCACCACCGTCATGGGCGACGGCACCGCCATCGTCACGCTCGGCAGCCAGCTCTTCACGTCCTGATCATCAGGTCGGGACCCGCTGGCATCATCAACCCAAGGAGCAAGCATGGTCGCCGACGATGTGGCCTTGCCGGAGAGCCGAGGCACGTAGTGCAAGCGAGCCGGCGCCCGGATCCACCTGCTCTGTCTTCCATGCCCGTTGCCCGGCACCCTGACCGGGGCCGTCCGCCGGGGTGATCGCCGCTCGAATCTTCAACCAACAGAGAACGAGCGCTGCTTCCTGCGTCCTGGGGAGCTGGACGACGCAACGCGACGCAAGCAGCTCGTGGCCGCTGATTCTTTCACTCACTGCTCGTCCTCCGAGTCCGATACAGGAAACTTCAGGAAACAACAACAAACGAACCTGTGTCTTGCATTTTTTTCTTTTTTGAAGTCTTCATGTTCAGAGTTCCGTTGGCTTTCATGGAGCAGTTCAGCCAAAATATGTGTGTGTGTGTGTGTATGTAAAAATCCATTTGACCCCATCTAGAATTGGAAGATGGAATATACAATTAGACTGGCTACGCATGGCGATTGAAATGCAAGCCTTCAGGAATCTAAATTTTGAAGAGCAATACCGGAAGGTTATGGCACAGAAACGAGTCAATTGCTGAAATGCAATACAGTAACAGTATAAACTATAAAGGAGCAGTGACCAACTCAGACACTTGCTTGACAATCTCATGGATATACAGTAGGAACATATTCCTTTAAATTAGCAATTCTCAGCAAAGGAAATATTAATAATTCGAAAGAGGGCAAAGCATTTCAAATCACAAGTCAAATATGTTTTTTTTTTAAAAAAAAAAACTCAATCGCAAAATCCAGGCTTAGATGCCTATGTTATGAATCAACATTCAGAACTAATAACAGCAGAAACGAGGATGAAATTTGCAAAGCCGTCGAAAGGATCTGTAAGCTTATATTTGCTTTATTGCTTATGTGGTCTAGACCCTACATAGGATTGAGCCACACAAAAATACTAGTAAAAGACTGACATATTTAGAAAAGCTCAAACGAAGTTAAATATCAATTTAAGGATTTTAAAAGTTCTCTTAAGGGGCATCAATAAGACAATAAGCCCCTGAGTCACTTTAACAAAAGCTCCTAACATGTTAAATAGACACACTAAGACATGCTATGACCTTAGTTTAAAGTTTCTAGTTTTCTATCATTTCCGCGGTATATATATCATTTTTGTTTATGTTTATTTTTATGTTTATGTCTATTTCAATCTCTTTTTTGTGATTATTAAATGGAGTTTTTCCGTCCATTTTATTCATGTAGCTGAAAGTTTTTTGGAATTTGTTTATTTTTGTATGGAGAGCATAGTCCACAAGGCCAACAAGCCAAGCCCACAACGAAGTGAGACACGCACACACACACACACAGTAGCAGCCGCGCGGGCCTTGCGGATGCCAGCGTGTGCCGAGGCCGAGCGGACAGCGGAGGGCGGAGGCAGGCAGGTGTCGCTGGGCGCGCAGCCCACATGTCCTCCGCCGCTTCCGCGCCGGTCTTCTCCCACCTTCTCGGCCCCCTCCCCCCTCCTCCTCCAACTCCAATGCTCTCCACTCTCCTCCTCCGCCACCGCCTCGCCGCCGCTGCCTCCTCCTCGCCGACCCACAGCACGCCTCTCCGTCTCCGCGCGCTCGTCGTCGCCGCCGCCGCCATGTCGTCGTCGTCCGCGCCTGCGCCCCACGGCGGCCGGAAGCCGAACCGCCTCGCCGCCGAGCACAGCCCCTACCTGCTGCAGCACGCGCACAACCCTGTAAGGAGTTTTTCTCTGCTTCCCGAGCGCTTTCTGTTTATCCTCTCTCTCTGAATTGGATTTCGTGGATAGGATTCTCTTCTACAGTAGTAGTAATTTTGCTTGGCGCAGGTTGATTGGTACCCTTGGGGGGACGAGGCTTTCCAGAAGGCTCGCGCCAAGGACGTCCCCATCTTCCTCTCGAGTATGAACTCTCCTGATACAATTGGGTTAGCAATTAGCTCAGTAGTGTTGCGTTGCAGGTGTGTAGTGTCGTGTCACACATGGTAAATTGTTCTGAATAACCATTTTATGATGGTTTCATCAAGAGAGAACTAAGTTAAAATGTTACCGAATTTACTGACTCCGTTTTAGTCAACCCAAATGCTCTCTACCTAATGTTCTTATTTTGCTTCATTGCAAACGCGGTTCTGCCCCACAAGTTGGCTATAGCACATGCCATTGGTGAGTTACTATTAGCTTTGTTTTCTTCTTTCGTTGATATTGCATATTCCTGCTATCTGTGACCTTTGCTATGCACCATACGTTCTGCTAATGTCAGTTTCCGTTCATTTTGTTTGGGGCTGAATTTGAAGGTGTCATGTGATGGAGGTGGAGTCTTTTGAGAATGAGGAAGTGGCAAAGTTGCTGAATGATTGGTTTGTTAGCATCAAGGTAATTTTATTGGATCCCTAGAAATTTATTCCGCTGTGTGTCACTCTTTACCTGTCTTTGATGTGTCAAAAGCTATACATATGCAATGTGACCATACTGCTTTCACTCTGATTATTAGTTTTGACAGGTTGACCGTGAAGAGCGCCCAGATGTTGATAAGGTAATATTCTCTAAGTGTTCCCATGCATCAGTTCCATTTCTAGCTGAGTTCCTGTTCCTTTCCCCTTGTTTGTGTAGTTAGCTCCAAAAGGTTTCTGAGCGTGTTTGTTTTGGGTGCCACATAACCTCACATATTTTAGGTATACATGACATATGTTTCGGCACTGCATGGTGGTGGTGGTTGGCCTTTGAGCGTCTTTTTGTCTCCTGACTTGAAACCACTGATGGGTGGTACGTACTTTCCACCGGATGATAAGTATGGAAGACCGGGGTTCAAAACTGTATTGAGGTATCAGCTGAAGTACATAGTGTCACTGTTAGAAGCTATCCCCATCATCACTACTAAATGTTTACTGCATATCTTAGGAAGGTCAAGGAAGCCTGGGAAACTAAACGTGAAGCGCTTGAGCGGTCGGGAAATCTTGTTATCGAACAATTAAGGGATGCATTATCTACTAAGGCTAGCTCTCAAGATGTGCCGAATGATCTGGCAGCTGTCTCTGTTGATCAATGTGTCGAACAGGTTTGACAAGTACTCTATTGTATATTTTTTTGGTACTGTAATAAGATATTCTTCTGCAGTAAATACTGATATATTCAGAAAAGAATAATGGCTTTCAAGAAAAGCAGAGTCTGTGACTCTTCTCCCAATAAAATAATCAGAAAACAAGTACAGGCAAATTTACTGATCCCAGTAGCTTAAATGTGTCTTTTTCCAATGATGGTCCTGGGTCCTGATTTAAGGCACCAGATATAGTTATCTTAGCTCCTAATTTACTCAGACTTAATTAGATTCTTAGTTTTTTCTTGTGCTCATGCTTTTCTTAACTAGCTAGCTAATATGCTTAAATAAGAGGGGCTTGCAGTGAGCAGTCATACTATGTTTCATGGATGTTCTCTGTTCTATATTAGGGACACATTTGTGGGCAAGACTTATTCGCAGCAACTTTTAAAGGAGCAGCCGACGGTCTAAACAAGTTTTCATTAGTTTGTTGCTTGTTTTTAGTTTAACCCATCAAATTAGTTTTGTTGTTAAGATTTGGTTAGCTCAGGCTCTATATAAACTATTGCAACTGATGTAATCATTAAGCAGAGATATATCACAAAGGTTCCGAGCCCTCCTAGGGAGGGTGGACTAGAACTAATGTGCCTTTGTTATCCTTCCCAGCCATCTAAAAAGCATCAGTTAGACCAACCACATCATCTAACTTCCTGGAGTTGCTTCTGCAGTCAAGGTTCTCTGACTACGTGAACAAGTACAAACTTGTTCTTGCATGAAAATATTTTGGAGAAACTATAATCTGATGTACAAGTGAAAACTAAAAGGGTGTGAGTGTATGTACTTTGGGGTTTCTACCCCTTTCTCTCTTCTTTAATACAAAGATACACAGCTGACAGTGCGTGTTCGAGAAAAAAAAATCTGGTGTGCAGATGTCTTTTATGGGTGGTTATGCACTTATGCTTGAACAACATGCTATGAGTTTACTAACATGGTTTTGTTCTTTTGTAATGGATGGGTTCAGGATCAAAAGTCAAATATTATTTTATGATGGAAGTTGTTTCCATCAATTAATAACAATGAGTGTTTCTCCTACCTTAGTGAAATGACACACAACTCTCCTGCATAGTTTGAGAAAAAAAAACCTTTGAATCAGCCAGAACAATAATAAAATTCTGCTGTTTCAATGTATAGCACAGTATTTTTTGGGATGACTATAACTGTTGTTAAAATTATGCTGCCTATAGAATGGAGTTTATGGAAAAACCTGACAATCATGGTCTTACCCTTTATTGTTTTCCTTAATAGTTTTCACCTTACGTTGTTGCAGTTAGCAAGCAGGTACGATCCAAAATTTGGTGGATTTGGCTCTGCTCCCAAGTTCCCAAGACCTGTTGAAGATTATATAATGCTCTATAAATTTCGCAAACACATGGAGGCTGGGAAGGAGAGTGAAGCCTTGAACATAAAGAAGATGGTGACTCACACATTGGACTGTATGGCAAGAGGTGGAGTTCATGACCACGTAGGTGGTGGTTTTCACAGATATAGTGTGGACGAGTGCTGGCACAGTAAGTTTGTTCCAATATCATGGAGAAATTTCATTTCTGGACTTTGCAGAATGCTCCTCTCACATGCTCTCTGCATCTGCAGTTCCACATTTTGAGAAGATGTTGTACGATCAGGGACAAATAGTAAACGTGTACCTGGATACATTTCTGATTACGGGAGACGAGTATTATTCTATAGTTGCACGTGACATACTAGATTACTTGAGGAGAGACATGATAGGAAAAGAAGGTGAAATTTTCTCAGCAGAAGATGCTGACAGTGCAGAATATGAAGGTGCTCCAAGAAAAAAGGAGGGGGCCTTTTATGTGTGGACCAGTAAAGAGGTACATATATGCGGACTTGTTATATACTTAATGTGGACATGTGATCACTTCCTTGAAAATGATTCCCACTTGATTTGCCGACATTGAAGCTTCAAATCTGAGTTTTTCAGTTCTGATGTTTAGAATCCACCTAAAAAGTTAAACCTTTATAAAATTGTGAACAAGGTTGTACCAAAAGGTGGGGTTGAGGCTGGACAGTCCTACAGCCTTGTTGGCAACTGCTTATTGATAGTTGTCATATGATTTAATATCTGTATAATCAGTTATATTCATATACTTAGAACTTGTTTTATGCTTAATTTCTGCATTTTGAAAAAGATCGAAGACACACTTGGGGAGAATGCAGAGCTATTCAAGAACCATTACTATGTTAAATCATCCGGCAATTGTGATCTTTCACCGATGAGTGATCCTCACAATGAGTTCAGTTGTAAGAATGTGCTGATAGAAAGAAAACCAGCTTCTTCGATGGCATCGAAGTGTGGAAAATCTCTTGATGAATATTCTCAAATCCTGGGGGATTGTCGGCAGAAGTTGTTTCATGTCCGGTCAAAAAGGCCAAGACCTCATTTGGATGATAAGGTTCTCTTTTACATGTCTGTCACATCTCATTTTAACCAGGCTATAATCTACTAACTACAAATACTTTTTAGGTTATTGTTTCCTGGAATGGGCTAGCAATATCTGCTTTTGCAAGGGCTTCACAAATTCTGAAGTCAGGACCATCTGGAACTTTATTCAATTTCCCTGTAACTGGATGCAATGTAAGGCTTTGCTTCGTCCTCCATCCCATCTTTCATTTACAGTCGTACTACATGATGATCTAATCAATACAGCATGAGTTCCAGGAGTATTCATTTTGCTTGCTTCAATTGTATTTCTCTTAACATGTGTTATGATAGTTTCCCTTGTCCAAACTGATTCACGGGAATCCATGATAATAATTTCTTAACGGTTAAGTTGTTAGTGACTGATGCCTGCACCTTGCATGTCAAAGGAAGTACCATGATGTTGTGCACCATATTTGCACCTATCCCTTGTGTTGTGTTATATGCATTTTTTAGCATGTCAAAGGAAAATGTGTCAGATATATATTTTCTTTGTATGCTCCACATCACAATGTTGTTTACTCTAAGTATAGCTATGATCACTTAATATTTTTTCTGGACAAGTTAGATATTCTCAACGTTTTTGGGTGTTTTTGCAGCCAGTTGAATATCTTGAAGTTGCAGAAAATGCGGCTAACTTTATAAAGGAAAAACTTTATGATGCAAGCTCAAAGAGGCTGCATCATAGCTATCGCAATGGGCCATCCAAAGCACCAGGATTTTTAGATGATTATGCTTTCCTAATCAGTGGCTTGCTGGATCTATACGAGTTTGGTGGAAAGACAGAGTGGCTTCTGTGGGCTGTCCAACTGCAAGTCACTCAGGCAAGTTAATTGTACTACCTCCATCCCAAATTATAAGACGCTTGACTTTTTTTATCCCAAGTTTGACCACTCGTATTATTCAAAAAATTTATGCACATATAGTCAAATTTAAGTCATTCTTAAAGAATTTTTATTAATAAAACTAGTGGATAGGCACGTGGGACACACCCGTGTGTACCATACAACTTTATTCATGGAATCATGGAAAAAAGATTCCATACACACCCAATAAATTGTTTCAAAACAAAAGTATAAGAAGGATTGAGAAAACATGTGTGTTCTAAGTCATTCTTAAAGAATTTTTGTTAATAAAATAAGCCACGATAAAAGAATTGATATTTTGCACAAATTTTTGAATAAGACGAGTGGTCCAACTTGGTGTCAAAAAAGTCAAACGTCTTATAATTTGGGATGGATCGAGTATTTGTTAAACACTTCTGTGTTATATCTTCTCTCTTCATTTTTCTTGAGGAAACTATCTTCACTCTGAATGAATCCATATATTATGTCATAACTTTTGGCATTGGTAGGATGATTTGTTTTTGGATAAACAAGGAGGTGGCTATTTTAATACTCCTGGAGAAGACCCTTCTGTTCTCTTGCGTGTTAAAGAGGATTATGATGGTGCAGAACCTTCTGGTAACTCAGTTGCAGCAATCAACTTGATCAGATTATCCAGTATATTTGATGTGTCAAAATCTACTGGTTACAAGAGCAGTGTTGAACATCTATTGGTATGTGGTTATTTTATACTTAGGTCATATCACTACATTCAAGCAGCAGCTGGATGTCATACACTATTTCCAATATCATAGCCATCGTTGTTTTGTAGTTTATAAATTGATTGTCTTCACTGGAAGATAACGTGTGACAATAATAGGATAGGGAATTTTCATTTGTTTTTTTTTTCTGGATATCCTGTTGAAATAGATGTCAGTATTAAAAAAAAATCTTGAAGCAAAAAATTGTAGCACATAAGAGCATGCAAACAGTCATTGCAAGCTGTATATCTTTGAACAGCTTATTTGCTTATGTTTGTTTTTTTTACCTTTGTTGCTATGCAGGCGGTCTTTGAGACCAGGCTACGACAACTTAGCATAGCGTTGCCTTTGATGTGTTGCGCAGCAGATATGCTCTCTGTTCCTTCAAGGAAGCAGGTTGTGCTAGTGGGGCAGAAAGGATCTGAAGAATTTCAGGACATGGTAGCAGCTACGTTTTCGTTATATGATCCGAATAGAACCGTAAGTGAAGATTGTTCTGTGGCCAAATTATTCGGTTTTGGTTAGTGAACAGGTTCTGCTAGCCATGTGCCTGGGGCATTATAACCATTGCTGCACTTTTTTCTTCTATGCATAAAACCTAATGTCCTTGTGACTAGAATGAGTGCCAGCAGCAGCACAAGTAGCTGGTCAAACCTTCTATCCGAATGAATAGGTTACTAGGGAACTATGTATGTTATCATAGTCAGTTTATTTGACCACTTTGCATCTTTCTGATTCATGTATGAATTCTATATAGGTGTTATTCCTTCAAATCTACCACCCTGCTAAGTTCTATGCATGACTTTTGAATCATGCTGTATCATAGTGACTTTGGGCACATTATTTGTTGAACCAGGTGATCCAAATCGATCCTAGGAACACAGAAGAAATGGAATTCTGGGATTGCAACAATGCAGACATTGCGCAAATGGCACGGAGCAGCCCTCTGGGGGAACCAGCGGTGGCGCATGTGTGTCAGGACTTCAAGTGCAGCCCGCCGGTAACCTCTCCTGGGGCGCTTCGCGAGCTGCTGAACAAGACACTGGTTGCTGCAAGTTCAGCCTGAGGCATTTTGCCGCCTCTGCTATGTTCGTAGATGTTACGATACCAATGTAGTAATAGTAACAAACCTGTGTAGATATTTACATATGTGAGAAGTTCAAATATGTTTGTCAGTTAAGTTGTAGAGCCCGTTAAAGCCTTCCCAGCTGTAGACATGTTCACAATAAAGCACGGAGCAAAATAAGATGTTTCATTTAATCATTTTTTATCGTTTTCTTGAGTAATAAGAACAGGGTAGTCCGAAACTGTAACCCGATTAGTGAAAAAATAAGAACAGATTAGTGAAAACTGAGTCCGCAAAGACTCGCATGTGGCTGGGCCAAGGTGTGAGCGAGTCCAGGCCAAGGTGTGTTTTTCTGCAGGTATATATGGGCGATCGACTATCATTGATTTCAATTTTCAAGTACCAGCCAACATTGTTAAAGATTACTGCTACGATAGAGAACGCTGACCAGTTTATAAAGAGAATGCATATATTTCCATCACATAGCTCGCAGAAAAAATTACAGAGCATGCATGCAAATATGCCAAATGAGAAACGTAACCGGCAACATTCTGCTGGTTTATTTAGGCTAAAAATAATATTAACAAGGAAGTCTGCCTTCTCTCTACAAGCTGAAACTTAAGCACACGAGGATCCTTGGCCCAGAAAGCACAGGCCTGAACTCCAGATGAAAATCGGCAGATAGCACTGAAGGGAAAACAGAAACGGAGGTTATTAGTTTAAATCAGTTTCTAAGTTAATTCCCACCTACAAAGGAGAGCAAAACGGACTGGGCCGCATGTTCCAACGAGAACTCACCAAGCTTTGTCCCAATCGGGTATCCACATGTGAACTTATACAATGGGCTTCAGGTTAAACATAGTAGATCATGCCGACTTCTATCAGACTAATGTGTGGAATGTGCAGAGTGACTGATGGACCTCTGCAGTTCTTCCGGAGGAAAGAGTAGCCAACATCAATAGCAAACTTCTTCAGGAAACTTGAGCTCCTCCTAGCTTTGATATAAGAATGACCCATGATGTATGCCACCCCAGCATGTTTCGCTTCCACTAGTGCCATGAGTTCTTCTTTCACTTGCTGACCCATGTCATCCTCCTCTGGGACCTCAAAGCGAACACGGCGGCGCCGGCTTACACTTGGGGATTCTTGCTCGTAAGAGGATTGCAAACTTCGAAGGCTTTCTGATTTGCTGCTCCTCGTAGTCATGGAGTCAGCTAGGCCGTTGAAATCCCTCATGGCCAATGGACTGCCAGAGGCATCAGTGGTTGTTATGACCGCCATCCTTCCTTCATTAGCGATATCATAACTTGCTGAAGAAGAAGCATCCTCGGCTTCCATCATAATGAACTTTGCAATGCTCATAACTAACATGTTCTCAAAATTGTCATCATCTCTCTGCACGTCTTTGTAACCATATCTAACAATGCAACGGTACATCCGATATTCTTTAGGTCCAATCCTACCCACAAGGTATCGCTCATCTTGTGAAACATATGGCACTGGCACTGACTTCACACAAAGGAAGACTAGGACTTCATGGAAGGCAGGGAGGTTTGTGACAAAATGTGAGAAGATGGAGGGTACACCAGTGACCAGCTCTGTGTAAATCAATCCAATACCAGGAACCCGAACTATGCCAAGGCTTGGACCCAGAGACAAGATGGATCTCATTGATACTTTGTTTTGTAGGTCAAACTGGTACTTCCTCCTTAACCCATAGTGCCAGATATACATGACTGACATGAATATGAAAGCAAGCACAAGAGGCACCCATCCTCCCTGAGGAACCTTCATGAGAGATGAAGAAAGATATACAGCTTCAATGGATCCAAAGAAAACCAGGAAAACTAGGGCAAATATTATGTTCCTTTGCCAAACAAAGATGATTATCAATGCCATCAAGAATGTAGTAACAAGCATAACAGTCATGCAGGCAACACCTGGAAACACAGAAAGAAAAAAGAACTACTGTGATTAGACTCCCAGTGAATGAGAATGCTGGATTTTTTTTCTAAAAAAAATAGATAAGAAGGATCCCGATGCTTGTGAATCAATGCAAAAGGCTTACCGTAGGCATTGCCGATAAGTGTAGTATCACGAAATGCAATAGTGACAGCGACACAAAGAACCATAAGGATCCAATTTATTTCTGGAATATATATCTGCCCATAGATCCACCTCGATGTGTGAACAACCTTCACTCGTGGGAAACATCCCAAAGCATGGCATTGTTTCACAATGGAGAATGTTGCTGAAATAACAGCTTGGCTACCAACAACTGCAGCGAGTGTGGCCACCACGAATACAGGCCAAAACACAGGTTCTGCATGACATTCAAACTTAAATTACATTGTGTCCACGAAAAAAAGGAGGGGCTGGGGTGAGGGAAGAGACACAAACCTGGGATAGTATCATAAAAACTTGTTGGCATGTGAAATGTGTTCTTCGACAGAAATGCAGCATGACCCATATATTGTAGTATAAGGCATGGATATATGACGGTAATAAAGGCCACCTGAACCGAGGAGAAAACAATTGTACACTTCAAACATGTTTTGTTTCAGAAGAAGGTGCATAGTTCAACCAAACATAAGCTGTATTCTTGTAGTTACAGACAAGTCAGACAATTAGAAAATCTAATAGGAATTCCCCAATTAACTAGGCTGGCTTCTTTTGGGTTTCTGATATGCCTCAAACATGCAGGTTATATACTTTTAGAATGAGCATGTTGAAATAAATTTCTTTTACATGTATAATTTGCTTAGTACAAGGAAACATATAGATTATATCTAAGGCCATGTTTACTTCCCAAATTTTTTGCAAAGTTGCTACAGTAACTCTTTCGTTTGTATGTGACAAATATTGTTCAGCTATAGACTAACTAGGCTCAAAAGATTCGTCTCGTAAATTTCGACCAAACTGTACAATTAGTTTTTATTTCCATCTATATTTAATATTTCATGCATGTGTCTAAAGATTTGATGTGATGGGGAATCTTGAAAAATTTTGGGTTTTGGGATGGAAGTAAACAAGGCCTAAGTCATTTATCATGTCTGCTTCATCACACAGCAAACTTCACCACACAATAGAATTACACAACATAAAATGATAATACCCAAAAGGACCGAATGTTTTCCAGTTGAAATTCTAATGGACAGATCCTAGCTAGGTCGCTGACCCCCAGGGGTTTACACACCGGTGTAGTCAGGTGGTCATGTAGTTTTTTGGGGCAAGTGTTTTTAGTCTGTCTTGGGTGTGGGGCCTCGAGTCTGGGTTTTCTAAACATGGCTTGCTGTACCTTTTCTTTCTTAATGAAATGATGAGCAACTCTCCTGCATCATTCAAGGAAAAAAAATCTAATGGACAGAGGATCATACTAGTTCAGCTTACCCTAACAGATGCACTCGTAAAGTGACCAAGGTCAGCAAACATTGCTTCACTGCCTGAAAAGTGGGGAGTAGACCTGTTGATTAAATCCTAAATGGCAACCAGGTTATAAAAAAACAGGAAGGGAAAGGCAAACATGATTCATCACTGCACTGTAGGGCTGATAGCAACTAACCTGTCATAGAAAGAAGGATCCCTCCTAAAGCAATCCATCCATCTTTACCTGTCTTTCTAAAGAACTTAACCATATAATATGGAGAGAGAGCTTGATATATATTTGGGTTCCAATGAAAAATGTTGTATAAACCAATTCCTCCAATGGAAAGCAGCCAGATGATGACAATTGGTGCAAACATGAATGCAACCTTCTGAGTACCTCGGTGTTGCAAGGCAAATAGACCAACCAACACAATGCACGAAAGGAGAACTACAGAACCTGTATAGGACACAAAATGTGTGTGAAACACAACAGGATCAACTTCTGAAGTAAACTGGTGATTCTAAAAAGAATGCCAGAGAATCTGGATATATAAACGATAAAAGGTGAACTTCATGAAAGACACAGAATGGTGCGCCTGTTTTAGTTAAGTGAGTGTATATGTGTTGGTGGTGTTTTTGTACTCGAGTAGGGTCTAACCAAGTAACCAGACTTGTGTATTTTATTTCTACCTTAATGAAATGATGCGCAGCTCTCCTGCATAGTTCGAGGAAAAAATGAAAGACAATAAAACAGAAGAAATATGCAAGCATTTTAGTTTTCATCCACTAATGTTCTGTGATAATATGTGAAAATTTGTTTAGTTCTATGATAACTGTTCTAAAATGTGTGGTTTTGTGATAATTTTGAGCACATAAGCATGGGTCTTAGAAATTTATGTACAGCTATTTATCAAGCGAATTTACATACTGCTATAAATTTGCAACGACTAGTACTCCCATAACAACCAGGTGCGTTTTCAATATTTTTGCATCAAGATTCAAGAGCTATGAGTTCACAGAGATGATTTGTACTTACTATGCTCTAAACCAGTAGCTCGAACTTGTAATCCAGACATAGATGAGAGGACTGCAAGAAAAGAACAAGCAGAATGAAGCATGATAAACATGTAGAAAAGGTTGATAACTGCAATTTCGCTCAACATGAGAGGCAATCAAATAGATTGTTGTGGTAGTAAGTATCCACCTGAGATTGCTGGGGTAAGGACACCATCACCAATCACCATGCTAGCGCCACAGAGAACTATGAGAAGGAGCACAGTTCTCATTTTTTTGTGCTTCTCCAGAAACCTTTTTAACCAAGGTGAAGATCCATTGCGGGGTGCAAAGCCATTTCTGTAGTATGAAGAGAGTTCCTCATCGGCTGCTTGTTGATTTGGAAGCAAACTGAGTTTTGCATGCCTGCAAAGGAGCGAATAGAGAGCGAATGGTCCACCTACAAAAGTGTAGGCAGCTCTTACTCATTTGTAAGATACAAGTACCAAGTTAGGCATTATTTCAGAAGATAGATTAAGGGATTTATTCATTTAATATATCTATCAGGACGATAAACAGTGTAGCTTTAGCTTTTCTTACATATTGTTGCTAGCCAATATACATGTTGGACTACAACAAACTAATTCCATTCCATCCAGGCATATAAAAAGATAGAGAGGGTGTCAAGAAAGGGATTTATACACACCTTCACCGTTATCATCAGCACTCAAGACAATGGTGACATACTTGAGCAAAGGAATCAGAGTGAAGGTCCAAAAGATCAGGGAAAGCACACCGAACACCGTCTCCTCATCTTGGTACTGACTGAGCTTTCCAGAGAATGTACTTTTATAAACGTAAAGAGGCGATGTGCTTAGGTCCCCGTAAACAACACCAAAGCTCTGGTAAGCTAAAAGCAATAGATTCATGTAGTACTGCCTCCGCTGAAATTGCAAGGCAGAACGACAGCCGTTAGGAAATGTTGAGAAGAATCGTGGTCTGTATATTCAAAGCAGTGCTCTAAAGTAATAGTGCCACAATGCTCATTAATTATTATGTAACCCAAAAAATCAACAAGGGAAACGGCTCATACTTAATATATGCAACTAAATGGTTGTTTATATAACAACTTGGTGATAGAAATATGCCCACGTCTGCTTAACATTAGTGATCCTCAATTCAAAACAAATCGCATAAGCTGGCTGGCTAGTTTCCGCTTCCTGCTCCATCAACACCAACCACCATTGTAGCCGAAACAGAAGCGAAACGTTTGTCGCGGAGAAATTGAACCATACTAAGTACTGTAACCTTCAGATTGGAACCCAGGGGACGACGAATGGGGACGAATGAATCAGAGAGAGAAAACGAGAGCGACCTAGAGCGAGATCGATCTGATCCCCCTTGCCGGAATCCCCTAAATCTGAGCCCCCGCAAGGACAACCCCGATCGCGACGCAGGCACACGCACCGGCCACCGGGGCCGGGGCGGGAGGGCACCAGCCGATCCATGCCCACCCCGAGGTCGGCCAACACAAACGACAGACGAGGAGGAAGAGAGCGGAATCACGGCAATGAGAGAACGAGAGTTTGGCGTGGCGCCCCTACCGGCAGCTGATCGGCGCCGGCGACACCTGCCTCGGCGTCCATGGATTCGAACGGCGGCGCGAGGCGTCCGGCCCGGAGAGAGCGCGCGGCCCGGCGGCGTCACGTCACGAGCCTCGCGGCACTGGGTAGGCGGAGCCGCGGTGGAGGAGGGGGGGCCTAGGCTTTGATGATGATTGATTCATTCATTTGTCACTATGCAATTATTATACTACCAAACACCCTATTTTTATTTATTTGTTTATAATTCCGATTGGGCCCTTTTCACTCGCGGATAATGCGAAATAACACATTTACGAGTATTTTATCTGGCGCATTTCCGCAAAAACAAAAAATTCTGAGGAGGAAATCAAAGAATAGAATAGGATTGGAGGGAGATAGAGATACTGATGGCGTGATGCAGATGGACGGGTAAAATTTGGAATAGAGTTTTGGTTTGTTGCGGACTAGTGTATACTTGTGGCAGCTGATGATTCAGCGATCTCCGGTTCTCCATGGACAGTAGCAGCGTAGCGGCACGTGAGGACGAAGATGAAGCGTGCCGGATCGTGGATGGTGTTCCGTGTGATGATGATCCAGGTGCGGAGCTGACTAGTGGATCAGAGAGGATGGATGGCTGTTTGCCTTCGCGGTACGAGCGCGAGAGTGATCGATTTCTCCATCTCCCGTTTGATGGCTGTCATTCAACCTATTAAATTAGCTGATAATCCATTATAATTTATTAAAAAAATATTATTAAATAACCGATAGATTCGACAGATAAATTCAAGTAAATAGACGGACTGTCGTGTCGTGATGGAGTGGGATCATAAATGCCGGTACATTATTGTTTCGACTAAATCAAAAGAAAACGCTAAGATCCAAATAAACACTGATCAATTTCCATTTTCTAACAATCAAAGTTCATCCATAACCGAACCAAAACTGAACCCATACCAAAATGGCCACACAAGGACCGACCAACTGCCGTGCGGGCTCCCGCTGGTGCCCTGTTTTTTCTTTTTCTTTTTTTTTCTTTTAGTGGAATCCCGGTGCAGCCTGCTCGACATCGGTGGTGACGACTGACGAGGCCGTTGGTGCACTGACTAGGCCTGATTAGCTTATGGTATTGGGCTATTTAGTTGGGCTTGGTCGAGCAAGGGCAAATGGGGGCTTCCCACTCCCAGTATGGCTCAAGGAGAACAGAGTTTCTCGTGGGCCTGGATCACGTGCGTGGGTGCGCAGGTGGCCCATTGGCAGCTAGATCCAGCCCACAGCTGATAAATCAATCAACTGTTGGATCCAACCTAGTCCGATTGAAACAAGTAGCAGTAATAAACCAAATAAACGGCCAGTATTGACTTTCTGAAATGAATGAAATTGATTGATTTGTGTGAAATTCCTATGTTCTAAGAGATCCTAAATCTTGTTTAAGTTATTGAGGTACCTTTTTATACTGTCTAGACTTATCCGATACTCGACAAGCACGTTTTTTAGATAATTTTCTATTTTTCTACTACTCGAGATTTCCCTTTACGTCTCTTTTTTTCAAACCCTCGTAAAACTTGTTGTGGGTAATTGGGTATAAGCTATAGTGAACTAGAATCAAATGAGTTTCCTTGAAAACTTTATTCCGAGACGCTTTGTACAAAAGTAGACGAATCATGATCCACCAATAGCCTTGATCATTCCAAGACATTATTTTAAATTGAGTCCAATCTCGTAAAGTGGGGGAGATCGATGAAAGGATGATTGTATTTGACTACTTGAGGCCCCAATCTACTCTACTACTCTAGGTCTAGGATGAAATAATTAAACAACTGGCTGACCAACCACCCATAGTATCATGGAGCAAAATAGTCACGAAGCACTTCGGCAGAGAGCTAAAGCGCACTGCCGCCCAGTAGATACGAGAGCACTCATGTATACATGTCCCTTTTTCGTTTCTTTTGGAGATTTCTAGAGCCCTAAAAGTGAGTAGCAGAGCCCCAAAGAGCTATTCCTCACCTCCTTTGTGTCTGTGGTTGCCAGCTTCATCCTCGATCGATTCGAGGATGCTAATTACTCCCTCTAGTTAGTACTCACTATTTCAAGATTTATTTTTCTAAAATTTGATCAAATACATATAAAAATATACTAATATTCATGATTTGTAATAAATATTCTTAGATTAATTGTAATTGAATATATTAGAATTTTATAGTAAATATATTAGAAAATAAATAAAAATACTGATAATGCTTTGGGACAGAGAAAAGATCGGTGGACTGGTCAGTGGACAATGCTGTGTCTGTGACCTCACCAGCACATGCAGATTCTCTGAATCTTGGGTTCATGTTTATGACCGAACATCCATCATCAGGTTACAACGTGCCAATGTTACTTGCATGTCGTCAAGGATCATCGGTAACAGTATGTTGAATTGTCCTGCTGTCTTGGTGATGCTGCCTGCCACCACTGAGCTATGACTATATATGAGCATGAGCCTATGACCGAGCTCACATGCATGTGGCACAGGACTGCACTATGTTGATGATGCAGTGCAACAGTGGTCAATCACAGTCCATAATAGATGGTAGATGAAGGGAGCTAGCATGGTGGTAGGCCAGCCCAATGACACCTTCTCTCCTTTCACTAAGCTAGTGACCAAGTTGATGATCAAAGCAGGACAAGCAAATCATTCCTCTTGTCAAAAGAAACGGACGGCTATGGAAAATCTTGGCCCCTCTATATATATGACCACCTCCCATAAGATTCAATGCAAGACAAGATCATCTTGGTATGCGATCAAGATTTTGTTGCATTGGTGGAGCATATGCCATGGCTGCCGCTGAGAATGAGATCAAGATAGGTCAGGTCGACGACGTCCAGGAGCTGCACCGAACGGGCCTGACGACGGTGCCCGATCGGTACATCAGAGACGGCGACGACCGGCCAGACGGCGACAACGTCTGTGCCCTCGCGCACATCCCGGTGATCGACGTCGGCGACCTCCCGCGCGGCGACGACGAGCTGGACAAGCTCAGGCTCGCCTGCGAGGAGTGGGGTTTCTTCCAGGTGACCGGCGTTTTGTGACGGCGGTGCTGTTGATCGATCGATTCATCGCTTGTCATGCTGAGATGGAATTGATCGATTCATCTGTAGGTTGTCAACCATGGCATCGCGCACGAGCTGCTGGACGAGATGGAGAAGCTGACGAGGGAGTTCTTCATGCTGCCGCTGGAGGAGAAGGAGAAGTACCCCATGGCGCCGGGCGGGATCCAGGGGTACGGCCACGCGTTCGTCTTCTCGGAGGACCAGAAGCTGGACTGGTGCAACATGCTGGCGCTGGGCGTGGAGCCGGCGTCCATCCGGCAGCCGAAGCTGTGGCCGACGGCGCCGGCAAGGTTCAGGGAGACCCTGGAGGCGTACTCCGCGGAGGTCAGGAAGCTCTGCCGGACTCTGCTTGCGCACATCGCCGAGACGCTGGGCCTGGCGCCGGCCACGTTCGGCGACATGTTCGGCGAGGCGGTGCAGGCGGTGCGGATGAACTTCTACCCGCCGTGCCCGCGGCCGGAGCTCGTCATGGGGCTCAGCGCGCACTCGGACGGCAGCGCGGTCACCGTGCTCCAGCAGGACATGAGCTGCGCCGGCCTGCAGGTGCGCAGCAAGGCCGGCGCCTGGGTGCCCGTCCACCCCGTCCAGCACGCACTCGTCGTCAACCTCGGCGACACCCTTGAGGTGAGCAGAATTATATTCGTGTTCGTCGCGCTTGGTTTGGTTTCTGTCCATGTCCATGTCCAGTCACTCCAGCATGAACACCACTCAGACACTGACCACGCTAGCTGCTGCGTATGCGCATGCCCATGTATGCAGGTTCTGACGAACGGCAGGTACAAGAGCGTGGAGCACAGAGCGGTGGTGAACGGCGAGCAGGACCGGCTGTCGGTGGTGACGTTCTACGCGCCGGCCTACGACGTCGAGCTCGGACCACTGCCGGAGTTCGTCACCGACGAGGCGCCGTGCCGGTACCGGAGGTTCAACCACGGCGAGTACAGCCGCCATTACGTCACCAGCAGGCTCGAGGGCAAGAAGACGCTCGAGTTCGCCATGGTTAATCCGCCGGTCGGCCGGTGAGCACAACGCCATGGCTCCTGACTCGTGAGGAAACCTCCACGTAGTCGCATTTGGTCAAGCTGCCTCTACCCGTGCTTGCAAGTTTGCAAAAGCAAACTACTGTACTAATGAAAGCATGCAGTGCCGTATCAATCACCTTTCTTATCTGAAAACAAGAGTTTTATTGTGTTTGTATACAGTATTTGGTGTGTGTGTTGCTGAGTGCATCAGCCTGTGTCTTGCAACTGTGCAACACGTGTCAAAGCTGATTTTACGTTAAAGTACACAGGCAAAGCTGCTTTGAACTGTGGCCATCAAGTCCATGACCCTACATGGGAATGGGATGACCGGCCGAGCTTATCTCCTGAGATACCATGAACCTAAGGTGCAGAAGATGGATGATAATGGGAAACACCAAAAGGCAGTTGAATTAGGACGGCAACTTTTTCAAAAGCTTGTGATATGTTTTTTTCCCAAACACATCATCATTCTTGGAAGATAAGGGTGACAAAAAAAAAGAGGGGGAGGGGGGGTTGGATCTCCTAAAGAAGATCAAGGGTCGAATATGGGCAAGCTTGGACAACCACTGTTACTCAACCGAATAGGATACCCATGTTCTAGACACGGAATCAGAGCTGAAGGGGGCAATCTGTCAAGAAACTGGAGAACAATTGCAACACCAACACCACAATTTATGGGGAAGGCAAACTAGATAAGATTTGTCAACCAAAGAGATCGAAACAGTCACATAAGATTTGTCAACCAAAGAGATCGAAACAGTCACACATCATTCATCCCATTGACATCTCAAACAAGTTACTCCCTCCATACCGTAAAAGCTGACGTTTAGACAGGAATTGTGCTAACCAAAGAGTGATTAATTAGGGGGTAATCTTCCAACGTTGCCCTTATTAAATAACGTCGCGGGTATCCTATAAATCAGGAAACATCCGTAGTTTGGTTGGTGTGTCGTGAGTAGTCTGAGGCAAGTGGGCAGGGTTCGATTCCTGTGGCCCCTAGTTTTTTTTCCTTCACTCACGATTTTGCATGGCCCTGTCAA
>Ga0182004_10000460_pt1 | contig 24591 bp, 19 predicted proteins | sample Sormic07211540_1_FD_120479 | JGI IMG/M metagenome (GOLD analysis project Ga0182004, IMG submission 120479) | Endophyte microbial communities from Sorghum bicolor roots, Mead, Nebraska, USA - 072115-40_1 MetaG | ecosystem: Host-associated > Plants > Roots > Unclassified | place: USA: Nebraska...
CCGAACCAGCATTGATTCACCCTAAAATTCCTTGGCGAAGGTGCTCAAATCATAGAATAGGCACCTAATCGCTGAAATCCCGCCGCAGACGCGACGCAGGGAATGGCGAATCTAGGGTTTGGACGGAGAATACGGCGCGAATCTGGGACCGCGCCACGGCAAAGCAACCATCGAAACCAGGGCGGAATCGCACCACCGGTTTGGGGGGGACTCACCTCGGGGACCGGAGACGCCTCGTTCCGCCGCGGTGGCGGGGATCGGACTCGGACGACGAGCTGTCGCGCGACGCGGCTGGATCAGAAGTCGCCGAGGGGGGACCGGGCTGGGCCGGGCCGGACCTGCTGCGGTGGAGGCGGCAGCTACGCCCGCGGCCGGGGTAGGCACGGGGCGGAGGCGATCAAAGCCCGCGGCCTGGTCGCCGGTCGCTGCGGGGAACGGATGGGATCGCCGGCGGGGCGGCGTGGGGCGCGAGGCTTTTGGCTCTCGTTGGGTGGAGGAATGGGGAGCACACGAGGGGCCGGGGAGGAGGCAGGGGTTGAGGCGGGCGCACAGTTAAATAGGCGCGTTTCGCCTGCGCCGGGTAAGAAGCCCTGCCTGACGTCTTCGCCTTGCCTCAGATGTCTCTCGAACCTCCCCATGGAGCTTTTGGCGCATGGGGCTAGGCTTTTTTCTACTTCCTAAAAAGTTTTACAAAATTTTTTAGATTTTTCGTTATATCAAATCTTTAGACACATACATAGAGTATTAAATGTAGACAAAAATAAAAACTAATTGTACAGTTTGGTCGGAATTGACGAGACGAATCTTTTGAGCCTAGTTAGTTCATGATTGGACAATATTTATCAAATACAGACGAAAGTGCTACTATTCCTATTTTACAAAATTTTTTGAAACTAAACAGGACCTTATTTTGGCAGGTGCTGCGAGAGCCCAATCGCGAGCTGGGACGCTGCAGGCCCGTTTCCTTTGCCCAAAATCAAAAAGTGTTGCTTTCGTCAACAACAGAGCATGGAAGACAGGATGACCGAAGCGAGGGCCTTGGTCCCCTAGCCCTTTGTTCTCACGAGAAAAAGGAAGTGATGTAGTTTTAGTATACTTCCTGTGTCCCAAATTATAAAACTCTTAAATTTGACTAAACTTATATAATAAGGTAATAATTTTTATCATTAGATTCTTCATTAATTATATTTTTATAACATAATTATTTGATATTATAAATCTCTGTAACTATTTCTATAATTTTAGTCAAATTTGAAATGTTTTGACTTTCCAATATTCTTAAAATGACTTATAATTTGATATGGAGTGAGTACATCATCCTCATCAGTACATGTTGCTTTTGGTTTTCGTACCATAAGTTTGACTCGATTTGTAGAGAATATATATAATATTTATATCTCTAAATAAATTTATTAAAAAACTAAATTTAAAGATCTTTCCAATAATACCAATTGCAACATAGGTGTTCAGGCCGTGCAGATTCTGAACAAATGCTCCTGTTTATCCTGAGGTTTTCAGTAGCTTTGCCATCCAAATGTTTGAAGGTTATCGAAGTTAGAAAATCTAGATCTGAGAAACAAAAAAGACAAGCAAGGTAGAAGGCCAAACTAATGCCAGTAAGCATTACTGCGCTTGAATAGTAGCTGCACAAATAAGGAACTAAAAAGTACAAGTTTTCACAAGCATTCAGGAAAAGCAAGGCACACAAGATACAGAAATTAAGGGAACAAAGGCACATAGAGCAGGGAGTCAGGAACTCCACCAGTCGTTTTAACTGTGCATCAGCGCTAATGCATTGTCATGTGCTGATTACCCCTACTGCGCAACGTAACGTGGACGCTTCTGAATAGAAAAACATAACATGGGCGCACGCCGGGCTGACTGGCTCATCCAGTTTACAGTACCAAAATTCTTTGTATATCTACTGTTGATTACCCCTACTGTGCAACAAAATCCATTCCAAAAGACTAAGTATCCCAATATACCTCAGTGCCTTACCAAGTTACCATGCTCTGGTGTCGAAGAGGTTATCTTCCTGGTGTGTCATGGACTATTTGGTTCTACTTGTATCACAACAACTAGGGATTAGGGAATACTATGTTATCTTCTAAAGATCGATCCATGTCGCTGTTAGATCACTGGGACAGCAGGATGGAACTTCATTTTGCAGATTGACGAGCCAACCACTCTGCTTTGGTCAAACCATAGTAGACTGCTTTGCTTCCACGCCATATAAGGAAATTCCAGGCAACGGGAGATCCACCGATGACATAAGAACCTTGAGGGAGTCCGCCCTGTTGCTTTGTATAACCTGTTATCTTACTTGGTCCGGCCCGGTTTTTAGTCTTCACCGGTAACCCATGTACTGTGGTGTCTGAGTTATCAGGCTTGAGTGGTACACCTCCACCTGTACTGTGCACAAAATTTCCAGACAGGCTTGTCGTAGGACCTAGACTCTTCTCTTCAGACAGAACTTTATCAGCACGCTTATCATCAGGAGCTCTAGCTGCATGTTTGTCAAACGGTTTCACAGGTTCAGCAGTAGCAGACAGATCAAGCCGTGTTTTCTTGGATAACTCTATCACATCTTTCATCTCTGTAAGACAAAAGAAGAGCAGATGACAGACAACCTAGATTTAATTATCCAAATAACTTTTTATGCATACACATATGCATGATAAAGAAACCATTATATATAATTTTTTTTTTTTGCAAAATCGTTCAAATATAAGGCCCACATGCTTGTGCTCAGGTAGTATTTACAGACCACAAAACAAGGGGTACTCTAAATGCAAAAAGAAAAAAAAAGAATAGATGCGTTTTGAAAGAAAGCTGCTGATCATGGTATTTCATAATAACTAATAATTTGATGCACAATTCTATTATTTCTTTTGCATTTCAGAACATAGACACATAGTGGCTTGTTTTCAATAAAAGCTGCTTCTGAGTAGAGAACGTAATCAAAGAAGTATTTTACATGTGTACGGCAAATGCAGAACCATAACTTAAGAGAGGCAGGACTCAAGTGGAATGCTTTTGAATGCAATAATATTTTTACATGGTATATAACAATTAACAAATCAAGAAATGTAATATACTAATAGTCATAAATGGGTTAACCATGCAGAGGATTCAACATTTGAATGATAACATTTGAGAAGAAATGTCATAACGCCTCTTTCATATACTATGTTACAAACTCACAGAGAGCAATATTAAGAAATATGGTTTTCTATAAAATGGTACTACATAAACTGGACAAGTTCAAAATCCGCTGCCATAACACTATTTCTAGTGCTGATTACAGAAATACATTAGAAAATTACACATTGCTCTAACATGATGGACCAGTCACTTACCATTCAAGATCTCAGCAGCAACATCTTTCTTTTCTGAATCAGTTCCTTGGCAAACCTTCATGACAACAAATGCAAACAAATCAATAACTGATTACAGTTTTGACCGTAACCAATAACATAACAGAAAAAACAAGACGCCAGAGATACATTTCTCAAAAATACATGTAGTGCAATATGACATATTAACATTGAAAGACATAAAGACAGGGCTAGTCAACGTGGCCGCTTAGACCTTGTACACCACCTCCATCCCTTGAACTCTCATTTTGATTTTCTTTCGTATGTACTTGTCCACATCATACCATTAACTTCCACTTGCAAGAAAACACCAGCCTAAACACTATTATGAACAATGAAACTCAGCAGTCAGCACACTGTTTTTCTGTTCAAGCGTCAATAGAAACTTCCAGGACTGCATTCAGAAGCACAATACTACGGCCAGCTCTGTAGACAAATATGGCAGGCAAAATATTCATGTATGTTGAATTAGGAACGTGTACTGCACATAAACGTGGTGGGCTAACCTGATCACTTAAGATCACATACATCCCAGGAACTTCAATTTCCATTCTGTATCAGTAGGTACTTGTCCTCATCAAACCGTTAAATTTCAACCACAAAGAGAACCCACCTAAGGTCTAGTATGAACTATGAACCTCTGCAGCTTGCACAAACATTTCAGTTCAAGTGTCGATAAAATATTCCACAATTTCACTCAAAATCACAATACAACCTCCAGTGCTCTAGCCCCGAAACATCGCAAGCAAAAACATTCCTAAATGCTAAATTAGGAATATAGTGATCATGCTAGCTAGCTAGCGGCTACTGGCTACTGCTGCAACTATTGTTGAATGGAGCTCGAGGATGTTAGGGTTTTCGGCGGGGACCTGAAGGAAGCGGCCGCGGAGATTTGCGACGGTTTCTCTGATCGTGTAGTATGGCGAGCGCTGAAACCCCTCCTCCTCCAGCTTCCGCTTCTTCGGCGGCACCTCAGACTCAACGCCGGAAGGAGGAGGAGGCGGTGGCGGCGGCGGCGGCGGCAGCTGCTGCTGTGGTGGTGGTGGTGGTCTGGTGGTGGTCGTCGACTCGGAGGGCGGCGGATGGGTCGGTGCGGTGACAGGAGGCGGCATCGCGGCTGCGTAGAGGAAAAGAGAAATGACGTTTCATTGGGGGACGAGACGACAGATAAAGTGGGTCGAGGCTTTTACATGTAATGTTATAAAAGTTAGTCGGTAATTACCAATAAGCCATTAAAAAATTGAGCTTTCACAGATGCCACTGCTCTAAACTCTTTTGCTCTTCATGCCATTTCCGTCAAATTTGGCACTATCGGTGTCAAACTGCGAGTGTAAAAATTCAAAAATACCATCAAAACTAAATATGTAATTAATTTTTTTGAGCATCTTAATGACCTCAAATGAAAAAACTCAGAACTACAAAGTGTAGATCTCAAAAATATCTATAAGTTTTGTATAAAAAGTATTCTTATTAAATTTCATATAAAAAATATATGATTTGATATGATTAATATGTCTTAGAAAAAAGATTTTTTTATACAAAATCAAATAAAAATATTATATATATATATATTGTAGATCTCGATGAGATCTATGACTTTCTAGTTTTGAGTTTTCCATTTGAGATCGTTAAAATGCTCAAAAAAAAGTAATTGGGTATTTAGAAATAAGGGTATTTTTGACTTTTCGTACACGCAGTTTAATACCGTTAGAGTCAAATCTAACAGAAGTGGCATAGAGGGTAAAAGAGTTTGGAGCGGTGGCATCTATGAGAGCTCAACTTTTTTAATAGCTTGTAGATAACTTTTATAATGGCATACATGTAAAAGCCTCCTGGATTTAGGGTGTCTTTCACAAGGCATGTTTGGTACAGCTCACAACAACTTCATGAGTTGTTATAAACTTTTTTTTACCAAATATTTATTTCTAAAACAGCTTTATGAGTGAAATTATTTTTCTTCTCTCACAAAGATATGAGTTAGGATGAAGGTGAAAAAAGTAGCTTAATGTAGCTCTCTCCCCTATTTATCTCTCTTTATATATGCATAAAGTAGTTAGTGAAGCTATTTTACCAAACACTTTTTTCAAAATAGCTCAAATTTATCTGTAATGTTGCTCATGAAGCTATTTTCTAAAAAAACAATTTTTCTAGTAAAGTTGAGCCGTGCCAAACAAGCACATACACATGAGTAAGACATGACTTAATCTGTTTAGTTTTTCTTCCTAAATTTCAATCGGCTAAAATTATTTTAGTAGGTGACTAATAGAACTAAACTATTTTAGTTTTTTAATTAGTATTTTTGGAAGTTTAACTACTAAAATGACAAAGTCTACCTGACTAAACAAGCTCTAAGTTAGTAGTTGAGACTAAAAATAGTTATAATTGAATAGCTAGTTGGCTAACAATAAATTAGTTGAAGACTTAATAACCAACAGTTAGTTCACTTATTAGTTTTTGTGTTTAGATATAGTAAAGCTAATTTTTATCTTGCTAGCAACTAGCCCTTATATATATTAAAACAGATCGTTAGACAACAAAAAAAAATGTTCCTATTGTATAAGGATAGTTGTTTGTTTGTAAATATAAAGTTCTAGCTATTAATTTTTTTCTCGACCTGATTTTAGTAACTAAAAGTACTGCTATTTTCCACAGTAATGCACGAGAAATTCACTTAGTTTATTCATCAACAATGTACATAAATACAAACGGTGTTGGGCAGCTCCAAAGACTTGTAGGAGAGCACTACTCCATCGCCATTAGCAGTTACTCCTTTTGTCTAACGCAGTATCATGTCTTAGTGTCTTAAGTTTTATCAATTATAGATAAAAGATATTAACATTTGTGATATTAAATAAATACCATTAGATTAGGTACAAAATGTATTTTCATAATAAATTGATTTAAAATTATAAATACGAAAAGCTTAGTCAATCGTGAATTACTTTAGTTGGCATATAACTCGTACTTGCATTCTTTTTGAGATAGGTGTAGTAGTAAGCATATCCTTAATTGTTTATTGTAGATGTAGACAGGGGCGCAGGGTAGTGGTGGCGAAACTAGGCCTCCCCACTTTCTGTTAGTGATTCAGTGACCATTAATTCTTAGCACATTGAGCTACATGCCTATTTAATTTTTCATCTGGACTTGACACTGCAAAGATTAATTTGGCCCCCTCTTATTCTTATGCCATGCTCGGCCACTGGATCTAGAATATTGTCAGCATGAGGAAGTGGTTTATTTGCAATATAGAGTTGTTATTTTTTTTGTGAACAGAATTTTAATAATAGAAGGAGTGTTATTTCTTGTATATTCATTTAGCCAATATTTTTTATTGTCTAGATGTTATCTTCAACCTCGATCTCCTTATAATCTTTTTATTTTCTTATAGATACACAACAACAACTTTTTCCATAATGCATCGCTTGATACTCGGCAAGCGGCTCTAGGACGGTGGAGGTGGACACGGCCCACGGGCATCAGCAGCGGTGGGCCATGTCATTTCGAGAGCTGTTCGTTCCAAAAAAAAGGTTACTCTTCTCGTCGCCCAAGGTCTGACACATTTTTATGGGCCGGTGCGACAGACACGCGCATGCCGCCCAAGGAAGTGGAGAGACAGTGCCGCGACCCATAGCCATAGGAGGGGGCTCTCCAACATCATCGTCCTCTCGCCGCCGCGCAACCGCTCTCTCTAACAGTTGGGTCCCAACCTCTCCTATCCCACTTGGCATTGTCACCAAGCTGCCGCAGCGCGCCACCAATATGGAGCGCCAGAGCGGTCGTCCGCGTCCCTTTGTCTATCCAAAGCGGGGGAGCTCATCGCCACCATCCAATCGAAGCGAAGGGGACAAGACAAGAGCCCGGTTGTAGTGGGCTAGTGGCGCTGGAGTCTCCTCCGTTCCTCCCAGCTTCGGTCGACGCTCCCTTCACCTGCTCCTTCTCCTCCATCAGGTCAGTTCTATTGTTCCCGGATTCTTGGGAAGTGGCTACTGCTTGGGCTAAGATGAAGCATTATGTTGTTTGTTGTCTGTCGTTCATGAAAAATATTCAGAAATGGCGGAGTTTCGCTGCAAAGATTGTGCCTTGTTGCTTCGCATTTGCTGTCCTGTACAATAGTTGGGATGGAGCTAATTAGGCCGAGCCCTTATGCTAAAGTTCGCCTTTTATTTTGACATCCATTGTAAGTTCGCCTAAAATGCGGAAAGCATGTTTACAGGAAAAGCTGTTCCTTTTAGGGATTCATACGAAGGTCGATTTGTAGAAATGCTTGCAAGAAGTGAGGCTTTGCATATGTATTGTTCCTAATTAAATTCTAAGTATACTGCGAGCAGAAGAACTAAGATAATGAATCAAATGTTTATGCCAATTTATCTGACTTTAATGGAGAAAGGAAATCTTGCCCCTTTGCATTTATTTTTTTGGACCAAAGGCTTTAGTCTTGCTTTAAGCGTGCTGCTGAAACCCTGACCCAACATTGAGGTTGCCAGTTTACAAGAGTGCAACAAGAAAACACTCTAGTTAACCCCCGTTCACAGATTTCTTTAGTTCTCATTGAAGTAAACACTACAACTAAACAAGCTGTTGACATGGAGCGTTTATGTACTGTGCATTATGTTGTTATAAGTCATAATTTTGAGAAAGCACCATTGTGCAGCTGTAAGATGTGGAAGTATCAAATCTGCCTATGATATACTCTTTGAAGAAGCCATTAGTTTTGCGCTGTATGAGCGCATTTGGAAAACTTGGGCGCCCCCAAAATGCCGCTTCTTTATATGGTTGGTTGCTCACAATCATTGTTGGACAGCGGATAGATTGGCTCGGCGTGGCCTCCCCCATCCCGAACAATGTCCGCTTTGTGATGAGAAGGATGAGAGCATCCAGCATCTTCTTATTGGATGTATGTTCGCAAGACAATTTTGGTTTGTTATCCTGCAAGGTTATGGGCTGGCCGCTCTTGCCCTGTAGCCTACCGACTCCTTTGATGTCTGGTGGGACAAGGCACATTTGGCAACCAGCGGAGATGTGCGAAAAGGTTTGAATTCTCTTATCATCTTAGGCGCCTGGACCATCTGGAAGCATTGAAATGACTGTGTCTTCAATGGAGCCACCCCAAATCTGTCCACATCTCTGACTCTTGCTCGGGAGGAAGCTCTGCTTTGATCTTTGTCTGGGCCAAGGGGTTGTCCCTAAACCCAGCTCAGGGTGTCGGTTAGGGAGGGGCTTTTGGGGGCCCTGGTCATGTCCTTTTCTAGTCTCGGACATTTGTTTTCTGTTAGTCTGTGAGTGGGGTTTAGTGTGTGTCCTTGTGTGTGTGTGTGTGTGTGAGAGAGAGAGAGAGAGAGAGAGAGAGAGAGATTGTGTGTTGTGTGTGTTTGAGTCTATGTATAGCTCTTTTTTTTTTCTTCTATTAATACAAGATATGCAGTCCTCTTGCATATAGCATATTCGAGAAAAAAAAGATATGAAAGTATAGCTTCACCGACCAGGGCTCAAATCCTGTGTGCACAAATATTAAAGAGAGATAAGTGTTTTTTTATTTTTTGAAACGAGTTAAAGAGAGATAAGTGGCTGTGTGCACCTCTGGTTGGTGCAGAAGGTGGATATTACCCCTCCATTTGTTTTTCTAAAAAAAATGTTTTTTATACCTTTTGCTTGGTTCCTAATGCAGGTGCAGTTTGCATTATCCCTGGATACAGATTAGTCGCATGTGAGCTGAACTTGCTTTTCTGTGGACAATTTGGAACTTCAGTACAAGTTTCAGATTGGATTCAGGGAGAAATGATCTCTTTTAACAATTTATTTGGGAGCTCTCGCTGCAGCCTTCTCTCAAGTTTTACAGAAAATGCCTGACAAATAATCCATATTTTGCACTGACCATGCATTCAATTACAAAGCCCTTGGGTATAGCTATGGGCACGTTTGAAGCCACATGCCACAGACATGAAGAGGAACCCCCAGGTACATGAGCTTTACAAATTGGTTTATAGACTTCCACAGAACCTTAGCTGGCTGTTGGCACCACCAGAAGTTCCTAAAAGAGGCAATATATCAAACACTCAGAGGTGGATACTACCAGCTGCGACTAGGTGTGCTTGATTTCTTGAACACGCTTGTGGGTTTGGACATTCCAATAGCAATTGCAACTCCTCACTCAAGGAAGAGCCTCGAAGAAGGGATTAAAATTGTTGGTTTGCAAGGCTACTTTGAGGCTATAATTGCATTGGAGGACTTCTGCCTAGGGAAACCTGATGGTGAGATGTTTGAGGTCGTGGCAGAGCAACTTAGTCTGGAGCCAGATGTTTGTTTGTGTTTGGTAACTCAAACTTGACGACGGAATCTGCACATAACGCTAGGATGAGGTGTGTGGCAGTTGCAGGCCGACACCCTGCCTATGAGCTCCAAGCAGCAAGCCATGTTGTGAGATGGCTTGACCAATTCTCTATTGTTGACTTGCAGAGGCTTGCTAATGGTGAAGTTATTGGTCGCAGGGGTAGAGAATCTGACATGGATATGGAAATTGTGATCGAGGAATGATGCTTCTGCAAACATGACGTACCAAATATATCGTTGTACTTATAATCTGATGTAGCGTAAGTATTGCATTACATTTTGTAAAGAGGCCAAGCAGGGCAAGATCAGGACTAATGATAGTCCTAAGTTTGCATTACCTTCTTGGTTTGCTTGTGATGCATTGGAATTCCTTTAACCTAAAACACTTAGTCATTAGAGTTGGAGGTGAAGAAATTGCCATCCCACCCATAACTTGTGTATGTACAGTATATATATGTATGAGATATTTATTCCCTATCTTTGAGGGGATACCTGTTGGACTTTTGGGATGCATCTATAATGTAAGATCTGTGTAGGCTGAAAAACTTGCAACCATAGTTGTAAGTGAGGGATGCCATGATCTGTGTCTTTGATGAGCAATGGATGAACTTGTGTGTGAGGGATGTCTTTGATGAGCAATGAATCTTTGACAAAATTCACTATAAGAAACAGACAATTTAATGCTTAGTTTTGATTATATACATTCTGAGTTTAGTTTGTAGCTTTCATGTAATTACAATCGTGCGAGTGTGGTGTGGGTGTTGGGTGTGGGTTTCGGTAATCCTTGGATTGCCATAACTTCACACTGACTGTAACAAAGTTTTTTATTCTGCCTAAAGCACGATCTAAGAAAATAGTTTGTAGCCTCTTAACACTGAAGGTCATAATAAACGTAAACCGGATATGGTTGGCGACTGAAAATCAGAACAAAGTGCACCAGATTTTGCAGAAATATAATTAGATTCCACAATAAATACAACTTTCTTCCATTCATGAAGCTTTCCAGATCGATATCCAGCTTTCAACTGTCCCTTCATCGCTTCCCTATAGCTTTATGAAGAGCCTCGCTGATCATCCAGGGCACCACGGCACCGGAGCCTGCAAACTGCATACAAATTGAACAGAAACAACTGCATCAGTACGTAAACCAAACTCTCCAACCAGCAAGAAGTCAAAGGGTGAGATACATGACTGCTAACCAGAGCAGTATGTAGTGCAATTGCCAAGGTGATATTTACCTGAGCTCGTATCTTCAGCCCCATAAAGCCATCTGGTGTCGAAGCCTGAACCGAGAGAACGTCCAAATGGAGGCTTTTGATGGCGTCGAACACCCGTGTCATCAGGAGCTCCTCCCACCGGCATTGCACCTCTAGTAGCACGTCCGTGTTCGCGACGGTGACGGTGACGTTGCTGGTGCCGTCCTTGGGGAGGACCCAGGGGTGCTCCTTGTTCACCACATCACCGTCGACCTCTAGGGCTGGGCTCTCCCTCTTGGAGCCCGCACAGAGTTTCTTCCTGGCACTCTCATTGCTAATGCCACGGGGCCTTGTGGTTCTTGTTGTTGTTTCCGATGGCGTTGTAAGTTCCCTACTGGACTCCAGCTCTTGTACCCTTCGCTGAAGCTCCTTGAGGTAGGCTATCGTTTCAGTGAGGATCGACGCTTTGTCCACCTGCCAAATTTTATATAAAAAAATGTCTTCGAGTTTTGATACAAACTTACAAATGTTCTCAAATCAACACGGAAGGATAAACAATTTGATGACATGTATCTTCATTGCCTTGTGAATGGAAGGAACCAATGACTTGAGAATGAGGAACATCTCGTTGATCTTCTCCCGGCGCTTTCGCTCTGACATGACATGGTTCTTGATGCCGCTTTCCTGGGCTGTTCCCGCCGTGCCCCCGCCACCGCAATTCGCCCAAGCTTCGCCGCCGGCCACCACTTTCTTCAGCAATTTCTGCGGCTCTTCGATGACCGGCACTGCCGCCACCGCTTCATCGGAGCACGACTGCGAGGACCTCGTCCACGCCATGAAACTGGTCGCACGAGAGCCGTCAGCTGGTGAGCTTGAGGTGTCGGCACCGTTGTTGTTAGTAGTAGCCCCCGGCGACGGTGGCTCCGGGGATGACGGGACTTCGAAATTATTAGAGCCGTCCACCATGATCAAGCTATCCTCTAGTGGTAGTGGCCGCACGACCATTTCCTCCAAGAGGCTGTAGAAATCGTCGATCTCATCCGTGATGTGATCCAGGCTTGCATTGAACAAGCTGACGGGTTCATTTCCAGCGGCAGTCGTCGTCTTCATGGCACTGTGACCGAGCTGGTCCTCGAACACAACAATGTCTGCGGCCTCGCCGGCTTCGTTTGCTGACGGGTTGGAGGTCGGCTCTTCCGAGTATGTCGGACATTGCGGCTCCCAGAAAGCTGCGGTTGCTCGGCTGATCAAGTCCGGGTCCTCCGGCACCTGGCAATATCATTTAGTTTGGTGATACTATAATATCTTTGTAAAATTTCTCATTTTCAGACAATGTAGTACATTGTCTGTGAACAACTGAATATACCGTATCAGTTGTACCCAGCTCAAGCACGCCACCCATAAGCGGGATACAGATGATTGACTGCAGAAACACACGACCCAGGGGGTGCACAGTTAGTTGTAGCAGTCAGAAATCTGCAGACTACACAGTCTGAAAGTGCCATTTGTAATGTTTCGAACGAGACGAAGCATGAAAAACGCTTGCTTACCTGAATGGACGCGCTCTGCTTGACCGTACGTAGGCACCCAAGGCCACACATGCAGGTACCACGCACATAGTTCATGATGATTCAACAAACAAATGATTGCGATCGACTAGTGAAAAACATGCATGAAAGGCAGAAATATATAGAGAGAATGAAGATCGAGCAGGTCTTCCCGTCAGAACTGAGAAAAACATGCATGCATACCTTCGCCAGGACTGCGCGTGGGAAGGCTTTGCTGTCGGCGAGGTGCGCGTTGCGCAGCCAGACATGCTCGTTGCCCCCAAAACTCCTGCCGGGCAATCTGTGGCAGCACGCAACGTTGTCATCAGGGGCATCACGAACTAACAAAAAAGAAAAAAAACGATCGATTACCCTTGGCCTGGCTGGAAGGCGTAGGTCATGCAGACCACATAGTACCACTCGGTGTCGCCGAGGTCCTCCGGCGACAACGAGCCGACCGGCCGCGCGGCGCGGCGGTCGCACTCGCCGGACAGGAGGGCCTCGTACAGCTCCCGGAGCTGCTCGCTCCTCTGCATCACGAGCTGGTCGGCTGTCAGCTCCACAGAGTTGGAGATCTTCCTCGTCTTCACCTCGCCGTTGTAGAACCCGTCAGTCCACGTCAGCACCCTGCAGCCATATTTTCTCAGCAACGAGCTAAATGTTTGACTATAAGTTGTCAAATCGAGTCAAATCAGTTAATAGTTGTCTTCTATTTATCGAAAAAATATTTTTTTGTTATTGTGTGGTATCATATCTCACATACTCACACTGTCTTTTGGGATGATCCAGCAAGTATTCTAGGTATTCATTAGAATAACATTATTTTGGTTAACACATGAGCCTAGACGGTGGTGGACCTAATAACAAGTGTATGTGATGAAACCACGATTACGCATCAGAATTTTCCATTTAAACAAAATTATGCAATGAAAATATGCAATAATGTGTAGGGCCATAAAGGAGGATTTGGTGTGGATGCGGAAATTCATTTTCTTTGTTTTCGTCGCTTGCTTTCACAATACAAGGCATATATGCCAACACCTAATACACATATTTGTGCGGAAGTTCATTTTCTTTGTTTTCGTTGCTTGCTTTCACAATACAAGGCATATATGCCAACAAATATCCACGTCTGTTCGGTGATATTTTTCAAGTCTTTTTGTTCCATAACTTTTTGTCTTGCATTTTTTTCTCATGTTTTGTTCTATGGCCTTTTCTTTTCTATTTTTTTTCTGTTTTTCGTTCGTTTCATTTTTTCTGTTTCATAGAATCTCCAGTCCTTTCCCATGCCCGTTCCGTGACTCTTTCCGTTATTTTCCCTTTCTCAAGTATCTCCTGGTTTTGTAATAAACATAGAAAACAAAAAATAAATATAATTTTTATAAGTATTTGAATCGTTAACTCTTTCGTAATAAATAAATATCCCACCATTAAGTTGTTGATATAGTTTTAATTAGGAATAAATTTTATTTTTGTTAGAATCTAGATTAGCTAATGATCTAACTATTATAAACTGAAATCTTGATCAGTTCGTTATCTAATCTAATCTATATATATTTTCTATATCTATACCTAATATTAAAAAGCAAAGGTATTCTTCCAACTGTTTTTTTAAATTTCCTACACCACCTTCTTGTCCGTGATTAGGATTCACAACTCATGCCCATACAAATTAAAATGGCACGTCTCCAGCGACGATATATATAATCTCCCTGCCCTGTGCATATAACCTGAACTCTTTATTCCATATTTATATGAGTTAGAGCAACGACATAAAAAACGGTAGAGTCAGACTCCAAAACACATCCATCAATGGTGCGGCAGACGCCCATTGAATAAGAGTCGCAAATTATCCAGAGGACAACACCCATTGAATAAGAGTCGCAAATTATCCAGAGGACAACACCGTACCCATTGAGGCGTTCTAAATTTTTTTTGCAAAATAAGAATAGTGGTACTTTCGTTTGTATTTGACAAATATTGTCCAATCATAAACTAATTAGGCTCAAAAGATTCGTCTCGTCAATTTCGACCAAACTGCGCAATTAGTTTTTATTTTCGTTTATATTTAATACTCCATATAAACGTCTAAAGATTTGATTTGACGAGAAATCTGAAAAATTTTATAAAATTTTTTAGAACTAAACAAGGCCTGAATAAGAGTCGCAAATTATCCAGAGGACAGCGTCAGAAACCACGCTCGACGGCTCGAGTATAATTGCTAGCCCAAAAACCAAAATCTTTTCAAGATTCTTCGTCACATCGTCGAATCTTACACCACATGCATGGAGTATTAAATATAAATGAAAATAAAAACTAATTGCACAGTTTACCTGTAAATCACGAGATGAATCTTTTTAAGCCTAATTACTTCATGATTGAATAATGTTTGTCAAATAAAAATAAAAATGCTACAGTTCCGAAAACTTTTCAGTTTTCGGAACTAAACAAGGCCCTAGTATACCTCCTAATAGGTAATGGGAGTACCTAATTTCATATTAATACTGATGTGGTATTACGACCGAAAAGATGGGAGTTTCCTAGTTTGGTAATGATGGTAACACTGCATAGCTTAGAGAAGACACACTAAAATAATTGGATTGGATGTAAAACAAAAGTAACAAGAGGTTTCATTAATTATCCAGTATAATAAGGTCTTGTTTGGATGCACTCCTGCATATATACCCAACACAAAATCCATGCGTGTTGAAGTGTATTGGCGAGGAACTTAAATCAATTTTTACTTCAGTCTACCTCAACACATATGGATTAACGTGGATAGATAGATTGGATGTAAAACCTAGCGAACACCATTCATCGCATCACCGGATCCGAGTTTCTTTATTTGATATGTATACGTATGCACTGGGATATAAAGCTCATGCAAAATTGCAAATGATGTGAATGATCATTATCAATTTGTTGCAGAAAAGCTGCCAACGAAATATCAACTGCATATATATGAATGATGTGACGACGACCGACCATTCATCATCGAAGTTCCAGGAAACTAGAAAACCAAATATCAACTCATGCATATATCATTATCAACACAACACGTTACCCTGGTCGAGTGCTTGAAATGGACCAGAAGAGGGCATAGGTCCAGTTGATGCTCCTCGCGGCTGCAGCGAGCTGGTTCCTCATCAACTGCCTCTCAGCAGCCTGCTGCAGTTCTTCCTGAACCTGGGAAGCTGATAGTGCCATCTATCCCTTCACGCAGAAGCCAGATGTGTTACAAGAAGCCACGAGGAAGAGACTAAAAGATCGAAATCGAATGTAATATAATGCCAGCTCGTCGTGCAATTGGCATGTAACCATTTCCGATCCATTTCGTACCTGATACTGTAGGCCCTAGGTATGTGAAGGAACCACACAAAGAGGCATAGCTCGATTCTATCTAGCTCAAATTAAAGTTGCTGGAGAACCAGCGGAACGATGCAAAAGGCTTTCATGCAACGGTGGACAAGAATCGGAGAAGCTCCCTTCCGCGCCGCGCCAAGGGGAACAACTAGGACCCCTATATATATGCTATGCTATCAAGACCTTTTGAAGATCGATATGTATGTATGGGTGGAAACCGTGGAAGCAGGGCATATATAGGCATGCCGCGCGTATATTATTGCCTGCACATGTGCCACGAACCTTGGAATCCAAGATGGGTTTGTGGAGCTCCGAGTGACCGAGCAAGACGGTGGCGCGCACAGTACTAGTAATGTACTTCCTCCATACTCGAAGTCGTCTAGAACAATGATACGAGCCAAACTTTAACTCTTTATTTTTATAAAAATATTTATCAAAAATGAGTATATGTATATTTTTATGAAAGTATTTTTCAAGGTAAATCTATTCATATAGTTTTCACATTTCTAAACTCAACAATTTAAAAGTTATTCATGATTTATATTCCCAATGTTTGACACAAATCTTATGCAAAACGACTTTCTTTACGGGTATAGAGGGAGTACACAGGCCTTAGAGCAACCACAATGTTGCTCAAAAGTAGTCCATAGGCATTATAGTAATCTATATTAACTAGCTGAAACACTGTGAGATTAGTTCATAGAGTAGTCCATAGTAAAAGATACCCATAAAGAATAAAAAATATTATTTTCTTACTTCTCCCCATCTCTCTCTCCTTGTAGTGGCGGGTAGAATGAAGATAAATAATTTTTTTATTCTTTTTGGGTCCTATCTTATAGACTACTTAGTCTATATATATTGTCCGAAGAAAACAATAGTTATAGACTAGTTATGTGGGTTCCATGTATATGGACTGCTTGTTTCATATGTATTGTGGTTGTTCTTATAGAAAGGAGTGTAACTTCTTTTGATTAAAAAAAAAGAGTGTAACTTCTTTTATTGGACGTTGATGTGTAACGTACGGAAGGAGTTGGACACTCATGTCACGTCCGCGTCAGTTGTCAGTCGTCATACGGTTTGTGGTAAGGTCTCTCTTTCTCATATCAATACAGACGTGTTGTAAGTATTTTTATTTAAACGTGATGCGAACTTGTTTGTGAACCATGTATTGCTTTCCTTTTGCAACTGATCCTGGATGAAGACCGTATAGATATGAGCTATATGGATAGTATATTGGCAAACACAAGGTTGATAATCGCTAGATATTTAGGTTTGAAAATTGCTGGATGCAGCATGACGGTTTTTTACTTTGGTTGCAAACTCTTGGAATGGTTACTTCCCACAAGATGATATGGCTAAATTGTTGGCTGCCAAATTCAAATCACTAAACCACTATTGCAAATGTAAAGTTGGTTATCTATTTCCTTGATGTTATAGAAGGATGGAGGGATCTTTCAGTACAAGAGTAGAATTTCAGAGGTATTCTTAATTTTAAGAGTTCTAGTCTTCTTCGATCATCAGCAACAAATTTATTGGAGGCAAAGAAGTTCAATAAAATGGGTGAAATTGGGGATAAGAATTGTATACTCTTTCATGCTAATGCAACAGTTACACACAGAAGGAATCAAATTACTTCTCTTGCTGGCCCATCTTGGTTTGAATTACAGGTAATGCAACAATTAGACACAATAAATAAAACTCGGATCTCTTGGTTTGAATTAGTGTAAAAAATTGTTCTAGTTCACCTCGTAAATGGGAAAGATGTTTTTCATTGGAATCTCAGCAATAATGGTAGGTTCACGGTTTCGATCCATGTATGGAACTCTGATCCGGCAAAGGAGTTATTCCGGTTAAAAGCCCAATATGAAAATTACAGGTACCGCCGAAAATTAAGATTTTTTGTGGTACTTATTTAAGGGTGTGGCAAAAAGGAATTGGTAAGAGTGTCAAGTGTTGTCTCCGTAGTTCTTTTTGAAATTATTCAACAATTTTTCTTTTATTGTCACTTTGCGAGCTTTGTTTGGAATATTATGCATATCACTTTTGTGAATGCAACCTCCTACTAGCGTTGCTAATTTGTTTGGCTCTATCTGAAGCTCAAAAACCAACTCTTGCTAGAAGCCGCTGCACTTTCTTGGGCATTAAGATTGAATAATAGAAATGATATGGTATTTAATAAGGCTAAACCTAATAGTCTACATGTAATTTTTAGAGCTATGAGGAGGAGCGATCATTGTTCAAGATGATCGAGTTGCTGGGAAACTTAGATTATAGCCATCTTTGCGAAGTTTGGGTGGAACTTCAGGAATTGTATTTGAAGCCTACTAGTTCTTTTTGATGTTAGCTCTGCTCCTAGTTGAGTTTGGACCGTGTGTTGCTTTTTCTTAATCTCTCTTGGACGTGAGAGTGTGTGTCTTATGGTCTTGGTTTGTATCTTGACTTTCAGTTGTGTATATCATCCTCGAATAGTAGAGGCTAGAACTTTGTTTCATTATCTTAAAAAATAATTAGAAAATGATACAATTGTAGCAATCAAGATACATATTTCTTTTTTGCAAAAAAAGGATACATATTTCTTCTTTTCAAAATATATCTTGTGCTCAACCTCTGTTTGAGTAGAATCCCACAGAAAACTTTGTGTTTGTGCTGACATCATAATGATTTCCAAAGCTAGCTATTTATAACCCTCGTGTACCTGAACATGACCAAAGAGAGTACCATGAGCTTTTGAGGAAGGTAGAGGTGTGCTAGAGGCCCATTCGTAACCCAAATGTCAATTTCATCAAAAGGATATATAAGATCTTCAAACTTGGAGGAGAAAGTTTCCATTTTCCAAGCCACCATTGCTGCGATGTTGAGCTCATGGGGCAGTTAAAATCACAGCGATGTGACGAACCGGCTCAGAACAGCCGACGTTCCCCAAAGAGAAAATTTAAAAACTGACGTCCCTGGTGACGCTCTGTGTGTAGTAGTTTTCACCAATCTCTGCTAGCGCTGCACGGTCGCATCTAACACGTCGTACGAGGTTCCCATTACGCGCGTGACGGAGCCCGGCAACCACCCCCAGGAACAGAAAAGAAGAAAATCGTGAAGCCGAGCCGGCCGATCGGTTCGCGAGATCAGATCACCGTCCCGGTCGCCCAACAGGACAAACTGGGCCGTCGCCGTCGCGGTCGCCATCGCCACCCGCACTTCCGTGCTCCGGCCGGGCCGGGCGCTGCCGCGGCACGTACCGGCACCGGCACCGGCGACTAGCTAGCTAGCTGAGTGCCTGATGAGTCCCGTTGCGCCGTCGATAGAAGCACACGTTTCATGCCCTACTAGCAGTAGTTGAGATCGCCGGCCGGCTATTAGCGACGATCGCACGGCCGCGCCGCGTGTCGATCGGCAGCGGATCGACGACGGTTTGGTTCTATTATAATGGGCTATAAGCTGGTTAAATGCTGAGGTGGAGGAAAGAAGGGAGGAGAGAGAGGAGAAGCAGGCTGTAAGCTTACAGCCAGCTTAGGCACACGAACCAAGAAATCTTGTGAGAGAGATAAGTGAGCCTTGTATTAATAGTCAATAGCTAACTATTGTATGAGTGGGTTGAAAAAAAGCTACAAAAATCCTTAAAACCAGCAAGTGAATCCGTATTATTAAACTTGCTCTGGGCAGTCAGCACAAGGAAGGACCTCACGGTAGACGAGGAGCTTACGTGCGCGCTTCCTCCTGTCCGGTCTGCTAGCTAGGTACTCCGATGTGTAGCGTCGTGTCACTCTCTATCTCTAGCTAGAAGCTTGTTTGATTCGATTTCTCCAGTGATCATGATTCGAACTGTCGATGCACTTGTCATCACCAGTTGTGCCAGCATAGAACAATAGGAGCAAGTTTAATTTAACTAGTAGAAATTCAGTTGTATTTTTTTTTAGAAACGGCTAAACATTCAAAATTATACTTTATGATGTTTAGCCGTTTCTATCTCAAAAAATGCAACTGAATTTCTGCTAGTTAAATTAAACTTGCTTAAGTTTAACTATTTTTATAGTTGACTTCTTGAAAAATAATAATTATATTTTTTTTATATGTGTGTGTTGTAGTGAGGGGAGGTGGAGGGGAGGACGGAGAGAATGGAAAATACAGTACCACTTAACAGTTCGTTGAAAGTACGGTACTTCTCAGGCTTTGACTTGGACTTATTTTTTTTTTAAAAAAAAAAAGAAAAGAACTCAACATACAACGGTAAGACTGTCATCTTCATGATATCAACAATTCTGCAGTTAAACATTTTCTGCCATGCGCGCACCTGGTCACATCAGACAGCTAACCAGTCGTGGCTCTATTTGCAGCAGTCGTCCGGCATCATCATCATCATCATCAATGGCTAGATAGGGAATCTGTTCATGATAAATATAATGAATGTGGAAAATATTGTTTGGAATCCTCGGACTGACTACCACATAGCGCAGTAGTCTGCACTCAATACTGATACCTACGGTGACTGCAGGTGACGAGCAATGGCTGGACTCCATCCGGATCCGGAGTGCTCCGTCGCGAGAGCCGAGCTAGCTAGAGTGGCGAAGCCACAAATCCGGACCGGACTCCGCCGCAAAGGGGCTTCGACTCCTCTGACGGGCGGACAGAAGCGGCTCCTCCGGCCAGCGCGTTTGCTGCTGCTCCTCCGCCGGAGCTGCCGCGGAGCCGGAGCCGGAGCCGAAGCCCGGCCAAACACGGCCTTATTAGCATCAAGCATCTGCTGTGGACGGAGCTGTTGATTGAATCACAATTCACAAAGCACACCACACTCCTATATCCTTTTGATTAGTATGAGTTTAATCGACAAGCGAATGAGCATGCTCTTAATTACTCCTATTGTTCTATGCTGGCACAACTGGTGATGACAAGTGCATCGACAGTTCGAATCATGATCACTGGAGAAATCGAATCAAACAAGTTTCTAGCTAGAGATAGAGAGTGACGACGACGCTACACATAGGAGTACCTAGCTAGCAGACCGCCGGACAGGAGAGGGAAGCGCGCACGTAAGCGCCGGCGGTCTCAACTACTGCTAGTAGGGCATGAAACGTGTGCTTCTATCGACGGCGCAACGGGACTCATCAGGCACTCAGCTAGCTAGCTAGTCGCCGGTGCCGGTACGTGCCGCGGCAGCGCCCGGCCCGGCCGGAGCACGGAAGTGCGGGTGGCGATGGCGACCGCGACGGCGACGGCCCGTTTGTCCTGTTGGGCGACCGGGACGGTGATCTGATCTCGCGAATCGATCGGCCGGCTCGGCTTCACGATTTTCAGCACATGACAGCGCATTAGCGCTGATTCACAGTTAAAACGACTGCTGGAGTTCCTGACTCCCTGCTCTATATGCCTTTGTTCTCTTAATTTCTGTATCTTGTCTGCCTTGCTTTACCTGAATGCTTGTGAAAACTTGTGCTTTTTAGTTCCTTGTTTGTGCAGCTACTGTTCAAGCGCAGTACGTAATGCTCACTGGCATTAGTTTGGCCTTCTACATTGCTTGTCTTTTTTTGTTTATTTTCTAACTTTGATAACCTTCAAACATTTGCATGCAAAGCTACTGAAAACCTCAGGATAAACAGGAACATCTATTCGGAATCTGCACGGCCTGAACAGCTGTGTTGCGGCTTACAACTCGAAAATGATTGAACATAACTGGTATCATTGAAAAGATCTTTAAATCTAGTTTTTTAAAAAATTTATTTAGAGATAAAAATATTATATATATTTTTTACAAATTGAGTCAAAATTATGGTTTGAAAACCAAAAGCAACATGTACTGATGATGATGATCTAATCCCTCCATATCAAATTATAAGTTATTCTAAAAATCTTAGAAAGTCAAAGCATTTCAAGTTTGACCAAAATTATAGAAATAATTACAAAGATTTATGACATCAAATAATTATGTCATGAAAATATAATTAATAAAGAATCTAATGGTACTTAGTTAGTATCATAACTATTATTATCTTATTATATAAATTTAGTTAAATTTAAAATACTTTAACTCTTTAAATTTTATAATTTAGAACAGAGTAAGTAGACTAAACTATATCACTTCCCTTTTCTCGTGAGAACAAAGGGCTAGGGTACCAAGGCCCCGCTTCGATCATTCTGTCTTCCATGCTTCTTGGAGCGTGCTCCGCTATTGACGAAAGCAACACCTTTTGGTTTTGGGCAAAGGAAACGGGCTTGCAGCATCCCAGCTCGTGATTGGGCTCTCCCGGCACCTGCCAAAACAAGAAAAAAGCATGGCCCATGCGCCAGAAGCTCCATGCGAAGGTTCAAGAGACATCTCACATCTCTGAGGCAGGCGACAACGTCAAGCAGGCTTCTTACCCGGCGCAGGCGAAACGCGCCTATTTAACCGTGTGTTTGGTTGTGTGTTGGATGAATTGGGTTAGATTCAATCCAATTTTTGGGATGGAGACAATCCGTCAAGTGTTTGGTTGCATTTTGTTTTTGGGAACGGAGCCAAACTGTTTCAGTGTTTGGTTGAAGGATTAGGGACAGAACGGCTCCATCCAGTGTTTGGTTGAAGGAATTCGGTGTTTGGTGGGAGGGCTGGAGTGGCTTCGTACGTCACATTTTGACGGACGAGAGTCCAACCTGCATCTAAGAGGAATATTCCACCTTAAAGCCAACTCAACTCTCTCATCCTCCAACCAAACGCCACATGAACATATTCGCTCTAACCCGGCTCGCCCCGTTCTCCAACCAAACACACGGTAACTATGCGCCCGCCTCAACCCCCTCCCTGGGAGCTTTTTACCTGTATGCCATTATGAAAGATTGACCAAACCAGGATGCCACTGAAAAGTTGTTTCGCACCGCTGTGCCCAACTTCATCTTCGGCTATACCCGTGTGCCATTCCGTCTCCATTCCGTTCGTTTTCTTCCATTTGAAGGTTCTAACACGTGGGTCCCGGGTAGCACAATGTCCTTCTTACCCTTCTAGTCATGGGAGATAGCCGGTGTTCCTCGTCCTCCTCCGGCCTCCGATCCTCGAGATTTGAAACCGCCTCACCCGCCGCTGCTTCACACACGCCCCCCCTACCGCCATGCCTCCTCCTCTGCTGCCATGGCTAGGCCGTCATCCCGTCCATCCTCCTCATGCTCCACCTCCAAGCCCTGGAAGCCCTCCCCTCCCCTTCCCCATCTCCGGCGATGGCGCCCAAGCACAAGATCTCGCCCGAGGTGGCCGCGACGTGCAGGTTCCACGACGCAGGATTCCGAGGCCACGCCGTCTACAGGCATGACGTCATCGGTCCATGTGTCGATCTCGCCTGAGGTGGCCGCGGCGTGCAGGTTCCACGGCGCAGGATCCCGTCCACCCTTCCCGCATCCCACACGCCATCTCGCACCACGAGTCCGCAGCAGCGTCGTACACGCCGCCGCGCGGTGCATGCTCGAACGGCCACGCCCACCCTTCCGTCACATACAGCTTCCCGCCGGCGGCCGCCGTGTCGTACCACGCCACGGCCGCGCCCTGGCGCGGCGCGGCGGGCGACCACCGCCCGGCCTCTGGGTCGAACACCTCGACCTCGCCGACCTCCCCGGCCACCACCACCCGCCCTCCAACCTCACCGTCCGCCATGTACCCGCGCGGAGACCACATCGACGCGGCCTGCTCCCTCCCGTTCCACGCGGTGATGTACACCGCCACGCTCGTCACTGCCTTGTCGCTGCCGCCTTCCTCGACTCCGCCGATCACGTAGATCTCGCCGCGGCGGGGGAGCCCTACCACCGTGAACGACCCGGCTGCGGCGCCGCCGTTGGGCACCGGCGGGAGCAGCAGCCAACTCCTCGAGAAAAGGGTCCAACGCCTGGCACTGGAGGCGCCGCGACACGGGGTCAAACGCGAAGGCGAAGAGGAAGGGCAGGGAGAAGGACACCGACCTCGTGGCCGTGGTCCCGGCCCCAAGCTCCGCGGTGGCGGGAGGGAACAGCAGCGGCTCGGAGATAGAGAAGTTGGTGGGAGGGAACAACAGCGGGGTGGACTTGCTCGAAGATGAGATTTCGTGTCCAGATGCTCCTCGGCCACGTAGAGAAGTTGGCTAGGCAATGGGTGACCAGCTCTAGTAGTCAGTGGCATTGAGGAAAAAAAGATTTTGTTGTCGAGATCAAATGGTCTAGAGATATTTAAGTCTAATTGTCAGACCACTTAGCTATGGTTAGGCTTCAGAATAGATAGAATGACACACGGTTACAGTGCGATTTGGTTAATCTTCCATAATTCCCTCGCCGGCCCCTCCTGTGCTCCCCATTTCCTTCCTCCACCCAACGAGAGCCAAAAGCTTCGCGCCCCACGCCGCCCCGCCGGCGACACCGTCCGTTCCCCGCAGCGACCGGCGACCAGGCCACGGGCTTTGATCGCCTCCGCCCCGTGCCTACCCCGGCCGCGGGCGTAGCTGCCACCTCCACCGCAGCAGGTCCGGCCCGGCCTCGCCCGGTCCCCCCTCGGCGACTTCTGATCCAGCCGCGTCGCGCGACAGCTCGTCGTCCGAGTCCGATCCCCGCCACCGCGGCGGAACGAGGCGTCTCCGGTCCCCGAGGTGAGTCCTCCCCCCCAACCGGTGGTGCGATTCCGCCCTGGTTTCGATGGTTGCTTTGCCGTGGCGCGGTCCCAGATTCGCGACGTATTCTCCATCCAAACCCTAGATTCGCCATTCCCTGCGTCGCGTCTGCGGCGGGATTTCAGCGATTAGGTGCCTATTCTATGATTTGAGCACCTTCGCCAAGGAATTTTAGGGTGAATCAATGCTGGTTCGG